>Ga0209476_10000111_pt1 | contig 53751 bp, 52 predicted proteins | sample KloWWTrecipitate_FD_187179 | JGI IMG/M metagenome (GOLD analysis project Ga0209476, IMG submission 187179) | Active sludge microbial communities from Klosterneuburg, Austria, studying microevolution and ecology of nitrifiers - Klosterneuburg... | ecosystem: Engineered > WWTP > Aerobic digester... | reverse complement strand
GCGCGCGTGCGTGGCCATGAAGTTGATCGCCTCGGGCGTCACGAAATCGGCGGCGAGGACGAGGTCGCCCTCGTTCTCGCGGTCCTCGGCGTCGACGAGCACGACCATCTTCCCGAGCCGGATGTCGTCGATGATTTCCTGGGTGGGGCTGGTGTTCAAGGCGGGCCTCCGGAATGGCCCTCTATTTTGCCCGATCGGGCGCCTTCCCGCCTCCCGCACCCGCGCCCGGGGATGCCCGCCGGGGTTTTCCACGCCCCGTTGCCCTAGGTCAAAAGCCCCATGCCGCGCAGGGTGTCTCTTGGGGGACACGAGAGCCGGTGCCCACCCGGCGGAGGAGATCCCATGGACGATCGCCGCATTTCCCGACGCATACCCCATGCCCTGGCCCTGGCCGCGCTGTGCGCCGCGCCCGCCGTCGCCGCCGACCGCCCGGCTGCCGACGTCGTGAAGGCCCAGTGCGCCCGGTGCCACGACGCGGGCACGGCCGGCGCGCCGAAGCCCGGCGACAAGGCCGCCTGGGCGCCGCGGTTCAACCGGGGCGTGGAGGCGCTGGTCCTCTCGGCCATCCGCGGCCACGGCGGCATGCCCCCGCGCGGCGGCAAGGCCGACCTCACCGACGGCGAGCTGCGCGCCGCCGTCCTTCACCTCTTCGACCCCACCGGCGCCACGAAGCCCGCGGCGGCGAAGGCCGCGGCCCCCTCGCCGGCCGCCGTGGGCCTGCACCGGGCCACCGCGGGAGGAATGGACATCTACCTCGGGCGCGTGAGCGCGGAACAGCTGCGCGCGTTCCCGGCCGGCGCACCGGAGGCGACGCTGCACGGAGGCATCCCGGGCGGCGGCGGCTGGTGGCACGTGAACGTGTCGGTCTTCGACGCCGCGACGCAGGCGCAGGTCACCGGCGCGACGGTGGACTTCGAGTACGAGCAGCTGGGCATGGGCCGCGAGCACAAGTCGCTCGAGCCGGTGACGGTCGCCGGCGCGGCGAGCTACGGCGCGTACGTGCGCCTCGCGCCGAAGGCGACCTACAACTTCCTCGTGCGCGTGACGAAGCCGGGCGCCACGCAGGCCGCCGAGGTCCGCTTCCAGGACAAGCCGGGCTGAGCGGCCGCGGCGGGCTAGCCGCGCTCGCCCATGAGCCGCTCGAGGTAGCGCGCGGTCATGTCGACCTCGAGGTTCACGGCGCTGCCGGCCGAGAGGCGCCTGAGCGTCGTGACGGCGCGCGTGTGCGGAATGATGTTCACCTCGAAGCGGTCGCCCGCGACGGCGTTCACCGTGAGGCTCACGCCGTCGACCGCGATCGAGCCCTTGCGCGCCACGTAGCGGGCGAGCTCCCCGGGCATCTCGATCTCCAGGCGCCAGCTGCCGCCCAGGTCCTCGAAGGCGGTGACGGCGCCGACGCCGTCCACGTGCCCGCTCACCAGGTGGCCGCCGAGCCGGTCGGCCAGCGTGAGGGACTTCTCCAGGTTCACCTCGCGCCCCTCGGCGAGCCCGGTGGTCACGGCCAGGGTGGCCGCCGAGGTGTCGACCTCGAATCCCGTCCCGTCCTTCGCGACCACCGTGTGGCACACGCCCTGGAGCGCGATGGAGTCGCCCAGCGCGACGTCGGCCAGCCCGAACCCGGGCGCGTCGATGCGAAGCCGCAGGCCGTCGCCGTGCGGGCGCGCCGAGGCGATGCGGCCGATGGCGGTCACGATGCCGGTGAACATGGTCCTCATTCCTCCAGTCGGGCGGTGATCCTCAGGTCGGCGCCCACGGCGCGCACGTCGACGACGCGCGGGCGCGGGGCCTGGCCGAGGTCGGTGAATTCGGGCAGCGCGAAGATCCCGCGGGCCGCGTCGCCCATCAGGAGAGGCGCGCAATAGAGGACGATCTCGTCGACGACGCCCGCGCGCAGGAGCGAGCCGTTCAGCTTCGTGCCCGTCTCCACGGTGACCTCGTTGAAGCCGCGCTCCGCGAGCAGCCGCGCCACGGCCGCGAGATCCGTCTTGCCCGCGTCGGCGGCGACCGTCACGACTTCCGCGCCGCGGGCTTCCAGGGCCGCGCGCCGCGCGCGGTCCTCGCTCACGGTGAGGACGAGCGGCGGCTCGCCGTCGAGGATCCTCGCGGCGGCCGGAAGCTCGAGGCGGCTGTCGATCACCACGCGCCGCGGCTGGCGCCCGCAGGGCACGTGGCGGACCGTGAGCTCGGGGTCGTCGCGCAGCACCGTGCCGATGCCGGTGAGCATCGCGCAGGAGCGCGCGCGCAGGGCGTGGACGTCGCGCCGGGCGGCCTCGCCCGTGATCCAGCGGCTCTCGCCGTTGGCGAGCGCGATGCCCCCGTCGAGCGAGGCGGCGGCCTTGATGCGGATCCACGGGCGCCCGCGCGCCATGCGCGCGAGGAAGCCGCGGTGCAGCTCGCGGGCCGCGGCCTCGAGGAGCCCCGTCTCGACGCGGATGCCGGCCGCGCCGATCAGGCCGAGCCCCCGGCCCTTCACGAGCGGGTTCGGGTCCTCGAGCGCGGCGACCACGCGGCCCACCCTCGCCGCCACCAGCGCTTCGGCGCACGGCGGCGTGCGCCCGTGGTGGCTGCAGGGCTCGAGCGTCACGTAGGCGGTCGCGCCCTCCGGCGAGGCCGTGCAGGCGGCGAGCGCGGCCGCCTCGGCGTGCGGCTCGCCGGCGCGGGCGTGCCAGCCCTCCCCGATCACCCTTCCGTGCTTCGCGATGACGCAGCCCACGCTCGGGTTCGGCGTCGCGGTGTCTCGCCCCCTCGCGCCGAGCGCGAGCGCGCGCGCCATCAGGGCATGGTCCTCGGCGGAGAAGGCCACGGAGGCTAGTCCCGCACCTCGCGGATCGCGTCGCGGAAGTCGTCCACGTCCGAGAAGCTGCGGTAGACGGAGGCGAAGCGGATGTAGGCCACCTTGTCGAGCTTGCGCAGCTCCTCCATCACCATCTCGCCGATGCGCCGCGAGTCGACCTCGCGCTCGCCCAGGGCGAGGAGCTTCTGCTCGATCCTCGTGATCGCCGCGTCGACGAGCTCGGTGGTGACCGGGCGCTTGTGCAGGGCGCGCTGGAACCCGGTGCGCAGCTTCGCCGAGGAGAAGTCCTCGCGCTGGCCGTTGCCCTTCACGATCTGCGGCATCCGCAGCTCCGCCGTTTCGTAGGTCGTGAAGCGCTTGGCGCACACCTGGCAGCGGCGGCGGCGGCGGATGGAGTCGCCCTCCTCGCTCACGCGCGAGTCGATCACCTGCGTGTCCTCGGCGCCGCAGAAGGGGCATTTCATCGCGCGCCTCCCGGGCTCACGCGAGCCCGTAGGTGGCCCGCATCGCCGGGCCGTAGACGGGGAACCTCGCGCAGAGCGCGTTCACCTTCGCGCGCACGCCGGCGAGCTTCGCGTCGTCCGCGTGCGCTTCCAGCGCGTCGGCGATGAGGTGGGCCACCTGCTCCGCCTCGGCCTCCCCCAGCCCGCGGGTGGTCATGGCGGGCGACCCCACGCGGATGCCGCTCGTGACGAACGGCTTCTCCGGGTCGTTGGGGATGGCGTTCTTGTTCACCGTGATGTGCGCCTTGCCCAGCGCCGCCTCGGCGTCCTTGCCGGTGACCTTCTTCGCGCGCAGGTCGACGAGGAAGAGGTGGCTCTCCGTGCGCCCGGACACGATCCGCAGCCCCCGGCCCGCGAGCGTGGCGGCCATGCGCTGCGCGTTGGCGAGGACCTGCGCCTGGTAGGCCTTGAACGCCGGCTCCAGCGCCTCCTTGAAGGCGACCGCCTTGGCGGCGATCACGTGCATCAGGGGCCCGCCCTGGATCGACGGGAAGATGGCCGAGTTGAGGGCCTTCTCGTGCTCGGCGGCCGCGAGGATGATCCCGCCGCGCGGGCCGCGCAGCGTCTTGTGCGTGGTGCTGGTCACGAAGTCGGCGATGCCCACCGGGTTCGGGTACAGGCCCGCGGCCACGAGGCCCGCGTAGTGGGCCATGTCGACCATGAGCATCGCGCCCACCTCGTCGGCGATGTCGCGGAAGCGCTGCCAGTCGGCACGCAGGGCGTAGGCGCTGGCGCCGGCCACGATCATGCGGGGGTTGAACTCGCGCGCGAGGTCGCGCACCTGGTCGTAGTCGATCTCCTCGGCCTCGCTCAGCCCGTAGGCCACGGAGTGGAAGAGCTTGCCGGAGAGGTTCACGGCCGCGCCGTGCGTGAGATGCCCGCCGTGCGCGAGCGACATCCCGAGGATCGTGTCGCCCGGCTTGAGCATCGCCATGTAGACGGCCTGGTTCGCCTGCGAGCCCGAGTGCGGCTGCACGTTGGCGTACTCGGCGCCGAAGAGCTTCTTCACCCGCTCGATGGCGAGGTTCTCGGCCACGTCCACGAACTCGCAGCCGCCGTAGTAGCGCTTGCCGGGATAGCCCTCGGCGTACTTGTTGGTGAGGACGGTGCCCTGCGCGGCCAGCACCGCGGGGCTCGCGTAGTTCTCGGAGGCGATGAGCTCCAGCTCGTCCTCCTGGCGGCGGTACTCCTCGCGGACGGCTTGCCAGAGCTCGGGATCGACGGCGGCGAGGGTGTGGTTGTCGGCGAACATGGCTCACCCTGCCGGAGGCAGGGCCATCGAAGTGGTTGAATGGGCGAAGATTTTAGCATGCGGGCCGCATTCACCCCGGATCGCGGCCCGTCACGCGGCCATCGGCGAGGATGGCGTGGAAGGGAAGCCCCAGCGCCTCGAGCCAGGCGAGGCCCTCCGACTCGCCCTTGAGCATCGCGACCGTCGTGGCCGACCCGGCCACGAGGCACGCCGGGGCGTGCACCGAGACCGACTGGAAGCCCTGCGCCGACCGGCCCGTGCGCGGGTCGAGCACATGGCAATGGCGGACGCCGTCCACCTCGACGAAGCGCTCGTAGTCGCCGCTGGTCGCGATCGCGCCGGAGGTCACCGCGAAGGTCGCCGCGAGCTCTCCCTCCCGTCGCGGGTGGCGCAGGCCGACGCGCCAGGGCTGCCCGCCCGGCCGCGGGCCGAGGATCGCGAGGTCGCCCGCCAGGTTGACGAGGGCGCTCGCCACGCCGGCGTCCCGGAGCACGGCGACGGCGCGGTCGACGGCGTACTCCTTGCCCAGGCCGCCGAAGTCGAGCTCCATGCCTGCCAGGGGCAGCCGCACGCGCCCGGGCGAGCGCTCCACGCGCTGCCAGCCGACGAGCGCCAGGAGCGGCGCGAGTTCCGCCTCGCCGGGCACGCGGCGCGCGCCGAAGTCCCATGCGCGCCGCAGCACGCCGGAGGTCGCGTCGAAGAGCCCCGCGCTCTCGTGCCAGCACGCGCCGGCGTAGTCGAGGAGCGCCTCGGTCTCGGGGTCGACCGCGACGGGTGCGCCGCCCGCGCCCACGTTGATGCGCGAGAGCACGCTGTCCGGGCGGTAGCGGGAGTACTTCGCCTCGATGCGCAGCACTTCCGCGATGGCCTCCCCGGCCGCGGCGTGCGCGCGCCCGGGGTCGTCGCCGTCGACCTGGATCTCGTTCGCGGCGGCCATCGCCCGGAAGGCGAAGCGCTGCAGCGCCATCGCTCAGAAGGACTGCGTGAAGCCGGCGACCACGTACCAGGCCCGCAGCGTCTCGAAGGCGGAAGTCCCGCCGCCGCCCGCGCGAAGGCCCGCCGCATTCCGGTAGAGGCCGGCCGTCGCCTCGAGCGTGAGTCCGGAATCGAGCCGCCGCGCGACGCGCAGTGACGGCGAGAGCGATCCGTAGGCGGCGAGCCGCTGGTCGCTCGACTGGAAGGCGGGCCGCGGACGCGGCACCGTGGGCGAGTAGAAGTCCGCAGCCGACTGCGACGCGTAGCGAAGGGCCGGCCGGATCGCCCAGTCGGGCCCGAGGTCCTGGCTCCAGCCGACCTCGAGCGTGTGGGACCTCACGCCCCAGTCGTCGCGGTAGAACCGGTAATCGGCCTGCAGCGTCCCGGCGAGCGACGCCAGCCGGTGGCGGTAGCGCAGCATCGCCGCGAGGCTGTCGCGAGCGCGAGGCCTCAGGTCGGGCACGAGATCGGGCAGGCCGCCGCCGGGCGGGAAGGTCAGCGTGTACTTGTAGGGGTCGTCGTAGAAACCGCGCCCGCGGCTCGACTGCAGGCTCGCCTGCACCACGGCCACCGGCGAGAGCACGCGCGCGACGCCCACCACCCATTCCTCCGTGTCGCGGCGCTCGTCGAGGAGCGGGTTCTCGGTGGAACGCACGCGGTCGTTGGACCGCCCGAAGCCCGCCGTGAGCGTCGTGAGCCGCTCGCCGGGCTCCCAGCGGACCTCCGTTCCGAAGGCGCGCGAGCGGTAGTCGTCCTCGTCGGAGCGCGCCCGGGAGACCGCCACCGTGAAGTCGCCCGCACGCCGGCTCACCTTGATGTCGCCGCCGCGGCGCCGGTCGCCGATCGAGGCGCCCGTTACCGACTGAACGGGCTCGCCGCCCTCGTTGGTCACGTACCGGGGAGAGGCGCCGCTCACGATGTCCACGACGGCGCTCGCGCGGACCTCCCATCCGCCGTCGAGCGCGAGCCGCGCCCAGCCCAGCGGCTCGGTGACCCGCATCAGCCCCCGCTCGCGGTAGGCGAGGACGGCGAAGCCCGCCTCGCCCTCCGCCTGCGCCCGCATCGGCAGCGCCAGCACGGGCAGCGCCAGCGCCGCCTGGAGCAGCCGCGCCAGCGCCTCCGGGGGGCTACCGGCAGCCACAGCCGCCCCCGCCCACGCTGCCGGCGCCGCTCGCCGCCTCCTTGGACGCGAAGGTCTTCTCCAGCGCCGACGCGGCGGCCGAAGGCTCGATCGCCATGTCGGGCCGCGCGAGGTGGCCACGCTGGTAGGGCGCGACGGAGGCGCACGCCGCGACGAGCATCGCGGCGGCGAGGGCGAAGGCGCGGGCAGCCGGCCTCATCGCCCCAGCAACTCCTCGATCTCGCGCTCGAGCGCCGCGGCGGTGGCGGCGTCGAAGCCGCGGTGCACGCGGCGCACGACGCCCTCCCGGTCCACGAGGTAGCCGCTGGGCATCGCCTTCACGCCGAAGGCCTTCGCCACGGCGTCGTCCGCGTCGCTCGCCAGCGCGAACCCCACGGGGACGCGGCGCAGGAAGCGCTGCGCGTCGGTGGCCGAGGCGTCCTTGTTCACGCCGACCACCGAGAAGCCGCGCGGGCCGTGGCGGCGCGCGAGCGCGTCGAGCACCGGCATCGACTGCCGGCACGGGACGCACCACGAGGCCCAGAAGTCCACGTACACCACGCGCCCGCGCAACGCCGCGAGCGTCACGGGCGGCGCGCCCGGCTCGAGCGCCGGCGCCTCGAACGCCGGCGCGCGCTCGCCCGCCTCGAGGGAGGCCGCCGCCGGCGCCGCGGCCGCGAGGATCGCCGCGAAAAGGGCCGCCCTCACTGGCATATCGGCACCGGGCTCGCGAAGACCTGCCGCGTGATGGCCTTGGTGACGGAGACGCCGTTCACCGTGTAGGCGAGCGTGCCGCTCGACCCGTTCGCGAACCGCAGTCGCATCGTGCCCACGACCGCCAGGTTGCCCGGGCCGAGGGGCGTGAACGGGTTCGCGTTGAAGGCGGGGCCGTTCGTGCGGTAGAGGTCCCCGAGGTAGGAGCCGTCGGGCTGGCGCGTGCCGGCCGCCATCACGAGCCAGAGGTCCCGGCCCGTGGCGTCGTAGGTGAAGAGGGTCGCGAACAGCGTGTCGTCCTGGTGCGTGACGTTAAGGCCCCAGCCGGACTCCGCCGCGTTCCACCACAGGTCCTGGTAGTTGGTCGCGGTGGCCCGGTCGCCCGCGATCGTGGCGCAGTTGGCCGCCCGCGAGCCGAAGACCTGCCGCTGGATCGACTTCGAGACGGCCACGCCGTTGAACGAATAGGAGAGCGCGGCCGTGCCCGTGGCGGAGAAGGTCACCGTCATCGTTCCCACGATGGAGAGGTTGCCGGCCCCGATCGGCATGAAGGGGTTCGCGTTGAACGGCGGGCCGGTGGTGCGGTAGAGGTCGCCCGAATAGGTCGTGCCGGACTGCAGGTTTCCCGCGGGCATCACGAGCCACAGCGGCGCGCCCGTTGCGTCGTAGGTGAAGAGCGTCCCGAAGAGGATCGCGCCCTGGTGGTTGAAGTTGATGCCCCACCCCGACTCCTGCGGGTTCCACCACAGGGCCGTGTAGTTCGCCTGCGGCTGGGGCGGCCCGATGCCCAGCACCTGCGCCACCCACGCGGCGATGTCGCGCAACTGGTTGTCCGACAGGAAGTTGACGATGCGCATCTCCGGCACGCCGCCGGAGGCCGCCGCCCGGATGCGCGCGGGGTCGTTGGCGGCGCGGTCGGGCCCGTTGGCGGGGACGACGCCGTGGCAGGCCTGGCAATAGGCGCGGTACAGGGTCTCGCCGTTGGCGGCGTCCTGGGCGAGCGCGGGTGCGCTCCCCCACCCGCCAATGGCGGCGACGATGGCGATGGCCCAACTCCGATACCGCATGAAACCTCCTCGGTGGCGCCGCGCGGCCCGCGCGCCGGGTTCATTGCCGGGAATGCCCTTATAATCCGCGGGCGCCGAGGCATGCGCGTCCCGCGCCGCGATTGTCCGGCAAACAGCGGTTCGCGGCAGCTTATTCCCGGCCGCCCGCCTCCCCGGGGACATCCTTGGCCTTCCTCCTTCGCCTCTCGCGCCTGATCGACGCCCTGAACGGGGCCATCGGCAGGGCCGTGTACTGGCTCGTCCTCGTGGCGGTGCTCGTGAGCAGCGCCAACGCGCTCGCCCGGTACGGGCTGAGCGCGGGGTCCAACGCCTGGCTGGAGCTGCAGTGGTACCTGTTCTCGGCGATCTTCCTGCTCGGCGGCGGCTATGCGCTTCGCGAGGGCGCGCACGTGCGCATCGACCTCGTCGCCGGAAGGCTCACCCCGCGCACGCAAGCCTGGATCGACATCGCGGGCGGCGTGGCGATGCTGTTGCCGGTCTCCGCGATCATGCTGTGGTACGGGTGGGACGCCTTCGTCGAGAGCTGGCGCATCGGCGAGGTGTCCACCGACGCCGGCGGGCTCGTGCGCTGGCCGGTGAAGCTCCTCATCCCGGCGGGGTTCGCGCTCCTCATCCTCCAGGGCGTGTCCGAGACGATCAAGCGCGTGGCCTTCCTGCGCGGCCTGCGCGACTGGCGGCCGCCGGGGGCGTCGCGCGCCGACGAGCCCGCCGCGAAGGGCTGACGATGGCCTTCGAGCTCATGGCGCCGCTCATGTTCGCGATGCTCGCGGCGCTGCTGCTGCTGGGCTATCCCGTCGCCTTCGCGCTGGCCGCCAACGGCATGCTCTTCGCATTCGTGGGCTTCGAGCTGGGCATGCTGCAGCCGGAGCTGCTGCAGGCGCTGCCGCAGCGCCTATTCGGGATCATGTCGAACCCGCTGCTCATCGCGATCCCGTTCTTCACCTTCATGGGCCTTGTGCTCGAGCGCACCGGCATGGCCGAGGACCTGCTCGACACCGTCGGCCAGATCTTCGGGCCGGTTCGCGGCGGCCTCGCCTATGCGGTGATCCTCGTGGGCGCCTTGCTCGCCGCCACGACCGGCGTCATCGCCGCCTCCGTGATCGCGATGGGCCTCATCTCGCTGCCGGTGATGCTGCGCTACGGGTACTCGCCGCGGGTCGCCTCCGGCGTCATCTGCGCCTCCGGGACACTCGCGCAGATCATCCCGCCCTCGATCGTGCTGATCGTGCTCGCGGACGTGCTGGGCGCCTCCGTGGGCGAGATGTACGCCGGCGCCATGGTGCCCGGGCTCGTGCTCGTGGGGCTCCTCATGGCCTTCATCCTCGCCGTGTCGATCGCGCGGCCGCAGGCGGTGCCCGCGCTGCCCCCGGAAGCGCGGGCGCTGCACGGCGCCGCGCTCTGGCGGCGGGCGATGGCGGCGATGGTGCCGCCGCTCGTCCTCATCTTCCTCGTGCTCGGCACGATCTTCCTCGGGATCGCCACTCCCTCGGAGGGCGGCGCCATGGGGGCGGTGGGCGCCCTCGGGCTCGCGCTCGCCAAGCGGCGGCTTTCCTGGCCGCTGCTGCGCCAGGCGCTGGACCAGACGGCGAAGCTCACCACCTTCGTGATGTTCATCCTCGTCGGCTCGACCGTCTTCGCGCTCGTCTTCCGCGCCGTCGACGGCGACCTGTGGGTGGAGAGGCTCTTCGCGCTGGTGCCGGGGGGCGCGGTGGGCTTCCTCATCGTCGTGAACCTGCTCGTCTTCGTGCTGGGCTTCTTCATCGACTTCTTCGAGATCGCCTTCATCCTCCTGCCGCTGCTCGCCCCCGTGGCCGCGAAGCTGGGCATCGACCCGGTCTGGTTCGCCGTGATGATCGGAATGAACATGCAGACCTCCTTCCTCACGCCGCCGTTCGGGTTCGCGCTCTTCTACCTGCGCAGCGTCGCCCCCGCATCCATCCGCACCGCGGACATCTACCGCGGCGTCGCGCCGTTCGTGGGGGTCCAGCTCGTCGCGCTCGCCCTGCTCATCGCCTTCCCGGGCCTCACGGACGTCCTCGACCCGGACCGGGCGAAGAAGGTCGACACGGAGAAGGTCGAGATCCGGATCGAGCCGCCGGAGGGGGAGAAGGGGGACGAGGACCGCGCCGCCGAGGAGATCGAGCGGCAGCTGCGGGGCGGGAAGTGAGCCCCGCCCCGCCGTCGCGCTACTTCTTCGGCGCCGCCTTCGCCGGCGCGGCCTTCGCCGGCGCGGCGGGGGCCTTGCGGCCCGTCTGCATGTAGCTGTCGTAGTTGGCTTCCGCCACCCGGAACCAGAGGATCTGCTCCTCGAGGAACTTCATCATGTGGCCGTGGATCTTCGCGAACCGCGGGTTCTTAGCGCCGATGTCCGCATAGAGGGCGAGCGACTCCTTGTAGCAGGCGTCCATCACCGCGCGCGGGAAGGCGCGCAACTGGGTGCCGCCGCCGACCATGCGCTTGAGCGCCCCGGAGTTGAGCGTGTCGTAGCGAGTGAGCATCCAGGTGTTGGCCTCGGCCGTCGCGGCCTCGAGGATGGCGCGGAATTCCTTCGGCAGGCCGTCCCAGGCCTTGGCGTTCACGAACACCTGCAGCGCGGCGCCGCCTTCCCAGAACGCCGGGTAGTAGTAGTACTTCGCCACCTTGTTGAAGCCGAGCTTCTCGTCGTCGTACGGGCCGACCCACTCCGTCGCGTCGATCGTGCCGCGCTCGAGCGCCTGGTAGATCTCGCCGCCGGCGATCTGCTGGGTGACGGCGCCGAGCTTCGTGAGGACCTGGCCGGCGAGGCCCGCGATGCGGATCTTGAGGCCTTTCAGGTCCGCCGCCGACCTGATCTCCTTGCGGAACCACCCGCCCATCTGGGCGCCCGTGTTGCCGCAGAGCAGGCCGTGCAGGTTGTGCTCGCGGTAGAACTCGTTCATGAGCGCCTCGCCGCCGCCCTGGACCCACCACGAGTTGAACTGGCGGGCGTTGGGGCCGAAGGGCACGGTCGTGCCCAAGGCGTAGGTGGGGTCCTTGCCGATGTAGTAGTACGAGGCCGTGTGGCCGCACTCGACCGTGCCGTTGGACACCGCGTCCACCACCTGCAGCCCGGGGACGATCTCGCCTGCCGCGAACGGGCGGATCTGGAACTTGCCGCCGGAGGCGTCGGCAACGCGCTTCGCCAGGAACTCGGAGGCGCCGAAGATCGTGTCCAGGCTCTTCGGGAAGCTCGACGCGAGGCGCCAGCGGATCTCGCCCGCGCCCTGCGCGAAGGCGGGCGCCGCGCCCGCCGCGAGGATGCCGGCGAGCCCCGCTCCGGCGTTGTTCAGGAAGTTTCTGCGTTGCATGGGATGCCCTCCTCCGTGGATGTCCGCTTCCGGGCCGTTCTCGCGCGGCCGCGCCTGAAGGAGCCTACCAGAATCGGGATCGGCGCTCAGTGGCCCGCGACGGTCATGCGCTCGACGAGGATCGAGCCCGTGGCGCGCGAGCCGCGCACCAGCACGTCGCGGCCGACGGCGGCGACCGCGCGGTACATCTGCGCGAGGTTGCCGGCGATCGTCACCTCCTCGACGGGATAGCGGATCTCGCCGCCCTCCACCCAGAACCCCACGGCGCCGCGCGAGTAGTCGCCGGTCACGGGGTTCACGCCCTGGCCCATGAGCTCCGTCACCACGAGGCCGCGCCCCATCGCGCGGACGAGCCCGGCGAAGTCCTCGTCGCCGGGGGCGACGACGAGGTTGTGGCTGCCGCCCGCGTTGCCGGTGGTCTCGAGCCCGAGCTTGCGCGCCGAGTACGACGACAGGAAGTAGCCCGTGAGCACGCCCGCGTCCACGATCCGGCGCGGCTGCGTGGCCACGCCCTCCCCGTCGAACCAGCAGCTGCCCATGGCGCCGGGCAGGTGCGGCTCCTCGGCGATCGTGACGAGCGGGGAGAACACCGGCTTGCCCGCGGCGTCCACGAGGAAGGAGCTGCGCCGGTAGAGGCTCGAGCCGCTGGCGGCGCTCACGAAGTGGCCGACGAGGGAGCCGGCGACGCTCGCCTCGAAGAGCACCGGGACCTCGGCCGTGGCCACGCGCCGCGCGCCCAGCCGGCGCACGGCGCGCTCGCCCGCGCGGCGCCCCACCGCCGCCGCGGCCTCGAGCCGCGCGGGATCGCGCTCGGCGCTGTACCAGTAGTCGCGCTGCATGGATTCGCCCTCCGTGGCGACGACCCCGCAGCCGATGCTCGCGCGCGATGACGGGAAGCCGCCGGCGAAGCCGAGGGAGTTGGCGAACACGAAGTCCGCGTCCCACGAGGAGACGGTCGCCCCCTCCGAATTGGTGATGCGCGCATCGACCGCGCGAGCCGCGGCCTCGGTCTCCCGCGCGGCCGCGATGGCCTCCTCCACGGTGAGGCACCAGGGATGGAAGAGGTCGAGGCCCGGCGCCTCGCCACGGTAGAGCCGCGCGGCATCGGGCAGGCCTGCGGCCTCGTCGGGCGCGGTGTGGCGCGCAATGGCGCACGCCGCCTCGACGGTGCGCCGGATGGAGTCGGCCGACAGGTCGGAGGTGCTCGCGTTGCCGCGGCGCTGGCCGAAGTAGACGGTGACGGCAAGCGCCTTGTCGCGGTTGTACTCGACGGTCTCGACCTCGCCCAGCCGCACCGTGACGGACTGGCCGACGGAGGCGGAGCATTCGGCCTCGGCATCGCTCGCGCCCAGGCCGCGGGCGAGATCGAGGGCGCGCAGGGCGGCCGATTCCAGGGCGGGGCGATCGAGGGGAAGCGCCGGGGCGGCGGGCGTGTCGGGCATGGCGGAAGTGGTGGCGAGGGCGCCCGTTCGCGCGCGCGGCCGCCAAAAGCACTAAACTTCCGCGGGCCCGCGATGCGCCCGAACCGGCGACATGATGACCAGATGAGCGACGAGAATCTTATCAGCAAAACCCGCCGCAAGCGGCAGGCGCACGACCTGCAGGACCTCGGCAAGGCCCTCACGCGGCTGCGCGCCGACCAGCTCGCGCGGATCGAGATGCCCGACGAGCTGCGCGAGGCCGTCGCCGAGTGCCGCGCGATGACGAAGCACGAGGCCATCCGCCGCCAGCTGCAGTACATCGGCCGGATCATGCGCGACATGGCGTGCGGCCCCATCGCGGCGCAGCTAGAGGCCATGCACGCGCCGTCGCACCGGCAGACCGCGCTTTTCCACGGCGCCGAGCGCTGGCGCGAGGCGCTCATGGCCGAGGAGGGCGCCGTGGAGCGCTTCGCGCGCGAGTTTCCCGAGGCCGATCCGCAGCGGCTGCGCGCCCTCGCGCGCGAGGCGGTCGAGGAGCGGCGGGCGGAGCGTCCGCCGAGGCGGTTCCGCGAGCTCTTCCAGGTCGTGAGCGCGATCCTGCAGGACCACGAGAGGCGCCGGCCGTGAGCGCGCACGACCCCGTCACGATCGGGCTCGTGGCCACGAGCGACCGCGCCTCGCAGGGCGTCTACCGCGACGAAGGCATCCCCGCGCTGGAGGCCTGGCTCTCGGGCGCCCTGCTGAACCCGGTCGCGTTCGAGCGCCGGCTCATCCCCGACGAGCGCGCCGTCATCGAAGCCACGCTCGTCGAGCTGGTGGACCAGGCCCGCTGCCACCTCGTGATCACCACCGGCGGCACCGGGCCCGCCCCGCGGGACGTGACGCCCGAGGCGACGCTCGCCGTTGCCGACCGGGAGATGCCGGGCTTCGGCGAGCAGATGCGCCGCATCAGCCTCGAGTTCGTGCCCACCGCGATCCTCTCGCGCCAGGTCGCGGTGATCCGCAAGGGAGCGCTCATCCTGAACCTGCCCGGCCAGCCGAAGTCCATCCGCGAGACGCTGGAGGGCGCGCGGGACGCCGACGGCCGCGTGCGCGTGGCCGGCGTCTTCGCGGCCGTGCCCTACTGCATCGACCTCGTCGGCGGCCCCTACCTCGAGACGCGCGAGGAGGTGGTGAAGGCCTTCCGGCCCAAGTCCGCCATCCGCCCCCCGAAGCCCTGAACCCGAGACGCCCGACGCCATGGAACTGCTCCCGCACATCGAACTCGCCACCGGCCCCGACCCGCGCGGCACCGTCATCTGGATGCACGGGCTGGGCGCCGACGGCTGGGACTTCGTCCCCATCGTGCGCGAGCTGGAGCTGCCGGAGGACCTGGCGCTGCGCTTCATCTTCCCGCACGCGCCCGTGCGGCCCGTCACCATCAACAACGGCTACGCCATGCGCGCCTGGTACGACATCGCGATGGCGGACATCGGGCGCCTGCCCGACGAGGCCGGCATCCGCCAGTCGCAGGCCCAGGTCGAGGCGTTCCTCGCGCGCGAGAAGTCGCGCGGCATCGCGGCGCGAGACATCGTGCTCGCCGGCTTCTCGCAGGGGGGCGCGATCGCGCTGCACGCGGGGTTGCGCCACACCGAGGCGCTCGCCGGCATCCTCGCGCTCTCGACCTACCTGCCCCTGGCGGAGACGCTCGCGCGAGAGGCCGCCGACGCCAACGAGCGCGTGCCCGTCTTCATGGCGCACGGCACGCAGGATCCCGTCGTGCCCCTGGCGCTCGCGGAATCGTCGCGCGACACGCTCGCCTCGCGGGGCCTCGCGCCGGAGTGGCACGCGTACCCGATGCCCCACTCCGTGTGCGCGGAGGAAGTCGGCGCCATCTCGCGCTGGCTTGCGGCGCGCTGGGCGAGCCCGATCTTGCTCGCCTGAGCGCGACGGGCGCGGCTCGCCCGGGCGCGGCGGGCGTGCCTCAGGGTGCGGGCGAGGCGAGCGGCTTGCCGCGCTCGACCACGAAGGTCGCGATGACGGTGACGGGCCGAGTGCCCGTGGCGCGCGCGTCGTGGATGCGCCCGGCCGGGATGAGGTAGGAATCGCCCGCCGAAAGCCGGCGGGCGCCCTCGCCCTCGACCTCCATCTCGGCCTCTCCCTCGACGAGCCAGCCCGTCTCGATGCCCGGGTGGGTGTGCCGGCCCGCCGCCGCGCCCGGCGCGATCACCACCTTCACGAGCAGCACCTCGCGCGACCCGTCTTCCAGGACCGAGCGCCGCAGCACCTCGCGCTGGATGCCGGGCTGCTGGGCTGCCGCGAGCCCGGCGGCGAGGACGGCCGCGGCGCCCCAGGCGCGTGCCGCCGCCCTCACGGCGAGGCTCCGGGGACGCGCAGCGCCGCCAGCGCCTCGCGCCACCGCCCGGGGAGCGGCGCGGGCCGGCGCGTGGCGCGGTCGACGTAGACGTGCACGAAGTGCCCCTGGGCCGCCGCGCGGTCGCGGCCCTCGCCGAAGAGGCCGACCTCGTAGCGCACGCTGGAATTGCCGACGTGCGCCACGCGCAGGGCGGCGGTGACCGTCTCCGGGTAGGTGAGCGGCTCGAAGTAGTGGCAGCCCGTCTCCACCACGAGCCCGATCAGCACGCCGCGCTCCACGTCGAGCAGCCCGCGGCGGATGAGCCAGTCGTTCACGACGGTGTCGAAGTAGGAGTAGTACACGACGTTGTTCACGTGGCCGTACGCGTCGTTGTCCATCCAGCGCGTGGTGATGTCGCGCCGGTGCGGGTAGTCCGCGAGGGCGTGGGGAACGGGCCGGGCCATCATCCTCCTCCGGGGGGCGGGGCGTCCGGCGCGGGCCGGACGAAGAACTTGACGGTGCGCGCGTAGGCGCCGGGGACAGGGCACATCGCGCCCGCGAGGAAGGCCTCGACCTCCTCGCGGCGCTTCATCGTGTCGTGGTAGCCCAGCGCGATGAGCTCCTGGCAGTAGCCCTGCTCGAACAGCAGGTAGCTCGCGAGGTTGGCGCCGCCGCGGCGCATCGCGCCCACGCTGCGCAGCAGGAAGCGGATGGGCGCCGGGAGGCTGCGCAGGTGGCGCACGGCGATGGCGTCCAGCGGCTCGGAGGGCGTCATCACGAGCACGTCGACGTGGTGCAGCGTGAGCCCGAGGCCGCGCAGGCGGTCCTGCGGGACCGCGCTGATCGTCCGGTTGATGCGCTCCAGCCGCTCGATGTCCACGGCGAGGCTGTCGAGGAAGATCGAGTTCATCACGTGGCCGGCGACCTGCGCGAGCGTGGGATAGGAGTCGCCGCGGGTGCGCTCGGGGTCGTCGTTGCGGATGCGCGCCGTCCCCACGACGACGATGCGGTCGGCGCCCAGGTGCAGCGCGGGGCTCACCGGCGCGATCTGGCGCATCGATCCGTCGCCGAAGTACTCGCGGTTCACGTGCCACGCCGGGAAGAGGAACGGGATCGCGGCCGAGGCCATGAGGTGCTCGACCCCGAGGCGCGTGCGCAGGCCCACGCGCTGCGAGCGCTTCCACCCCGCGATGTGGGGCGCGCCCTCGAAGAAGCTCACGCTCTGCCCCGAGGTGTAGCCCGAGCAGGTGACCGCCACGGCGTCCAGCGCCCCCTTGGCGATGTTCCCGGCGATGCGCCCGAACTCGATCTTGCGCCCGAGGAGCGCCGCGAGCGGGCGGTTGTCGAGCAGCGACGTGCGCCGGTCGCGCACGAACGCGCCGAACAGGAGCCCTGCGATCCATCGCGAGCTGTTGGCGGCCACTCCCGCGAAGTCCGCGCGGTACACGTGGCGCGGCTCGAAGTTGCGCCACACGTCGAGGAGGTTGTCGACGGCGCGGCCGAAGTCGTCCGCGTGGCAGGCGAGCGCGCCGGCGTTCACCGCACCGGCGGAGGTGCCCGCGATGATCGGGAAGGGGTTGGCCGCGGGGTCGGGAAGCATCTCCTTGAGCGCCTGCAGCACGCCCACCTGGTAGGCGGCGCGGGCGCCGCCGCCCGCCAGCACGAGCCCCGCCTTTCCCGATGCCGACTGCATGGCTCGCCTCCCCGGCCGCGGCGCGCTAGCGCCCGCGACCCGCCGCCCGCCTGCCCGCGCCCTTCGACCCGGCCGCCGCGCCGGCCCCGTGCCCCAGCATCTCCTCGGCGTGGCGGCGCGTGGTCTCCGTGATGCGCGCCCCGCCCAGCATGCGCGCGATCTCCTCGACGCGCCCGGCGCCGTCGAGCGCCTTCACCGTGGCGACCGCACCTGATGCCCCGGCCGCCTTCGCCACGCGAAGCTGGTGCCGCGCGAAGGCCGCCACCTGCGGCAGGTGCGTCACGCAGAGCACCTGGTGGTGCGCCGACAGCTCCGCGAGCAGCCCGCCGACGATCTCCGCGACGCGCCCGCCGATGCCCGAGTCCACCTCGTCGAACACCAGGGTCGGAATGCCGGCGCGCCCGCCCATGAGGACCTGCACGGCGAGCGCCAGGCGCGAGAGCTCGCCGCCGGAGGCGACCTTGCCCACCGGCCCCAGGGGCTGGCCGGCGTGCGCCGCCACGCGCAGCTCCACGCTCTCGAGCCCGTGGGCGGCCGGCTCCGCCAGCGGCTCGAGGTGCGCCTCGAGCCGGCCCCCCTCCATGGCAAGGCCCTGCAACCGCCGCGTGACTTCCTCGCCGAAGCGCCGCGCACCCTCGCGCCGCTTCGCCGACAGGGACAGCGCCGCCTCGTGGAGGGACGCCTGCGCCGCCGTCTCGCGCTGCCGCAGCGCCTCGAGGCTCTCGTCGCCGCCCAGCTCCGCCATGCGCGCCCGACGGCTCGCCAGGGCCTCCGGCAGCGCCGCGGGTTCCACCCGCAGGCGCCGCGCCGCGTCGTGCACCGCGCGCAGCCGGCGCTCCAGCGCGTCGAGCCGCTCGGGATCGGGCTCCACGCGCTGCAGGTAGCGGCGCAACTCGTGCGCCGCCTCGCCGGCGTGGGCCGCGGCCGACTCGAGGTCGCGCCGCGACGGCTCCAGGGCGGGGTCGACCTCGGCCGCCAGCGCGAGACGCGAGGCGGCGGCGGCGAGCAAGCCGGTCGCGCTCGTCTCGGCCTCGTCGGCGGCCTCGAGCGCCGCGCGGCAGTGCCCGATGAGCTCCTGCGCGTGCGCAAGCCGGCGGTGCTCCGCCGACTCCTCCGCCCACCCCTCGGGCGTGAAGGCGAGGGCCTCGAGGTCGCGGATCTCCTCGCGCAGGAAGTCGCGCTCGCGCGCCGAGGACTCCTGCGCGCGCTCGCGCGCAATCCGCGCCTCCGCCGCGAGGCGCCACTGGCCGTGGCGGCGGGCCACCTCCCGCGCCTCGCCCTCGCACCCCGCGAAGGCATCCAGCAGCTGGCGCTGGTAGTCGCGGCGCGCGAGCCACTGGTGCTCGTGCTGGCCGTGGATGTCCACCAGCAGTTCCCCGAGGTCGCGAAGCTGGGCGGCCGTGGCCGGGCGGCCGTTCACGAAGCCTCGGGAGCGGCCCGCGCGGTCGATCGTGCGGCGGAGCAGGCAGGATTCGCCGCCCTCGTCCTCGAGGTCGTTCGCCGCGAGCCAGGCCCGTGCCGCGGGGGCGCCGCCGAGGTCGAACTCCGCGGCGATGTCGGCACGGTCCGCCCCGGCGCGGATGACCCCCGGCTCCGCCCTGGCGCCCAGCACGAGCCCCAGCGCGTCGACGAGGATGGACTTGCCGGCGCCGGTCTCCCCCGTGAGCGCCGTGAACCCCGTGGCGAGCTCGATGTCGAGGGCCTCGACGATCACGAAGTCGCGGAGCGAGAGGGCGCGAAGCACGGTGCGAGCGGGCCTTACGAGTTGCGCTCGTTCCAGCGCAGCTTGTCGCGCAGCATCGAGAAGTAGCGGTAGCCGCGCGGGTGCAGCAGGATGGCCGGCCTGGCCGCCGCGGCCACGCCGACCACGTCGTTCGCCTCGAGATCCACGTGCGACTGGACGTCGAAGTTGGCGCGCGCGCCGGGGCCCTTCACCAGCACGATGTCGATGCGCGAGCCCGCATGGATCGCCACCGGGCGGTTGGAGAGCGTGTGCGGCGAGATGGGCACCAGCGCGATGGCCGAGAGCCCCGGGTGGAGGATCGGCCCGCCCGCCGAAAGCGCGTACGCGGTGGAGCCCGTGGGCGTGGCGGCGATGATGCCGTCGGCGCGCAGGCTGTAGATGAACTCGCCGTCCACGTGCACGGCGAACTCGATCATGCTCCCGGTGCCCGCGCGGCTCACCACCACGTCGTTCATCGCGTGGGTCGCGAAGACCTCGCGCCCGGCGCGCAGCACCCGCGCCGCGAGCATGAGGCGCTCCTCGGTCACGAAGTCCCCGTCGAGCACCGGCGCGAGGGTCTCCGTGACCCGGTCGGCGGGAATGTCGGTGAGGAAGCCCAGCCGCCCGAGGTTCACGCCGATGAGCGGCACGCCGTGCGCCGCCATGAGCCGGGCGCAGGACAGGAGCGTGCCGTCGCCGCCCACGACCACGGCGAGATCGGCGCGGACGGGCAGCTCCTCGAGCGCGAGCGCCTCGTCGGGAGGCGTGCGCGAGGCCTGCGCCGTGCGCGTATCCATGAGCACCGCGGCGCCGTGGCCGCGGAGCACGGCGACCACCTGGTCGAGCTTCTCGGGGAGGACGGTGGCGTCGCTTTTCCCCACGACGGCCACCGTCTTGAAGGGGGGGAGCATGGGCACCCATTAGATCACAGCGCCCGGAGCCGGACAAAGGAGAAACCCGGACGCGGCGCAGGCGGATTTTTCGTACAATGAGGCACATGCTGAACGACCGGGCGCAGTCCCTGCTCAAGATCCTCGTGGAGCGCTACATCGCCGACGGCCAGCCGGTCGGCTCGCGGGCGCTTGCGCGCGCTTCCAGCCTGGAGCTCTCCCCCGCGACGATCCGCAACGTGATGGCGGACCTCGAGGAAATGGGCTTCGTCGCGAGCCCTCACACCTCGGCTGGCCGCGTGCCGACGCCGAAGGGCTACCGGTTCTTCGTCGACACCCTCCTCACGGTGCGGCCGCTCGAGGAGGTCGAGCGCGCGCAGATCGAGGAGAGCCTCCTGCCCGACGACCCGCACCGCGTCGTGGCCGCCGCATCCCAGCTGCTTTCGGACCTCACCCACTTCGCGGGCGTCGTGATCTCGCCGCGCCGCCACGCCCGCCTGCGGCACGTGGAGTTCTTCCACCTGTCCGAGAAGCGCGTGCTGCTCATCATCGTGGGCTCCGACGGCGAGGTGCAGAACCGCGTGCTGGTCACGGACCGGGCCTACTCCCCCGCCCAGCTCGTGGAGGCCGCCAACGCGATCAACCAGAACTACGCGGGGCTCGACTTCGCGGCGATCGCCGGGCGCGTGCGCGGCGAGCTGCTCGACCTGCACCGCGATATCTCGGCGCTCATGCGGGCGGCCATCGAGACGGGGGGCGAGGCCCTGCGCAAGCCCGGCGAGGGCGTCGTGATCTCCGGCGAAAGGAACCTCCTCGACGTGGAAGACCTCTCCTCGGACCGCGCGCGCCTGCGCAAGCTCTTCGACCTCTTCGAGCGGAAGGCCCAGCTCCTCGGCCTGCTCGACGAGAGCGAGCGCGCCGAGGGCGTGAAGATCTTCATCGGCGGCGACTCGCAGCTCGTGCCGCTCGACGAGTGCTCGATCGTGACGGCACCCTACGAGGTCGACGGCCGCGTGGTGGGCACCGTGGGCGTGATCGGCCCCACCCGCATGGCCTACGAGCGCGTGATCCCCATCGTGGACGTGACGGCGAAGCTCATCTCCTCGGCGCTGTCGCAGCACTGATGGCCTACCTGCCCGAGCCTCCCCACGCGCACGGCTCGACGGCGCGCACCGGCGTGCTGCTGGTGAACCTGGGCACGCCCGACGCGCCCACGGCCTCCGCCGTGCGCCGCTACCTTGCCGAGTTCCTCTGGGACCCGCGCGTGGTCGAGATCCCGCGCCTCGCCTGGTGGCCGATCCTGCGCTTCATCCTCCTTACCCGCCCGGCGAAGAGCGCGGCCAAGTACGCCGCGGTGTGGACGAAGGAGGGGTCGCCCCTGCGCGTGCATCTCGACCGCCAGGTGCAGCTGCTGCGCGGCTACCTCGGCGAGCGCGTCAAGTCCCCCCTCGCGGTCGCGGGGGCGTGCCGGTACGGCAATCCCTCCGTCGCCGCGGGCATCGCGGAGCTGCGCGCGAAGGGCTGCGACCGCGTCCTCGTGCTGCCGCTCTACCCGCAGTACGCCGCGAGCACCACCGGCTCGGCGATGGACGCCCTGGGCGCCGCGCTCTCGCGGCTGAGGAACGTCCCGGCCGTCCGCTTCGTGCGCCACTTCCACGACCACCCGGCCTACGTGAAGGCGATCGCCCGGGCGGTGAACGACTACTGGATGAAGCACGGTCGCCCCGACCGGCTGGTGATGAGCTTCCACGGCCTGCCGCGCTTCTCGCTGGACCGCGGCGACCCCTACCATTGCGAGTGCCACAAGAGCGCGCGGCTCATCGCCGCCGAGCTGGGGTGGGACGACGGGCGCGCGCTCGTCACCTTCCAGTCGCGCTTCGGCAAGGCCGAGTGGCTGCAACCCTACACCGACCGCACCCTGGAGGCGCTGGGCCGCGAGGGCGCGGGGCGCGTCGACGTGATCTGCCCCGGCTTCGCCGCCGACTGCCTCGAGACGCTCGAGGAGATCGCGATGGAGGGCCGGGACGCCTTCCTCGGCGCGGGCGGCAAGGAGTACCACTACATCCCGACCACCAACGACTCGCCCGCGTTCATGGCGGCGCTCACCCGGATCGCGCTCGAGAACCTCCACGGGTGGGCGAGCGCCGAGTGGGACGCGCAGGCGGTGGAAGCCGAGGCGCGCGCCTCGGCGGCCCGCGCCCGCGCCCTGGGCGCGAAGAACTAGCGAAAGGACACGACGATGGGCTCGCTCCTCCTCCGGTGGCTCCTCAGCGCGCTCGCGCTGATCGCCGTGGCCTACCTCTACCCGGGCGTCCGTGTGGATTCCTTCCTCGCCGCCGTCGTGGCGGCGCTCGCCCTCGGGCTCGCGAACGCGCTGATCCGGCCCATCCTGGTCGTGCTCACGCTCCCGGTGACGATCCTCACGCTCGGCCTCTTCCTCTTCGTGATCAACGCCGCGCTCTTCTGGCTGGTGGCGCAGGTCGTGAAGGGCTTCGCGGTCGAGGGCTTCCTCGCGGCCCTCGTGGGGTCCCTCCTCTACAGCCTCATCACGCTCGTGGTGAGCTGGCTGCTGCCGGGCCGCAAGAAGTGACGGCGCCCGCCCGGTGAGCCCGGGCGGGCGCCGCGGTGCCGCCGCCGGCCGCGCCTAGAAGCGCCAGCCGAGGCCGACGCCGATCAGGACCGGGTCGACCTTCACCTCGCTCACCTTCGCGCCGCCGAGCGTCACGTCGGCGCCGATGTAGACCTTCTTCACGTCCACGTTCAGGTACAGGTTCTTGTCCAGCTTCCAGTCGAAGCCGGCCCCGAACGCCGCGCCCCAGCTCTGCCGGTCGAGGTTCAGCCGCCCGACCGTGGGTACCTCGAGGTCGACGTCGGAGATGTTCGTGAAGTTGACGCCGGCGCCCACGTAGGGGCGGATGTCGCCGTCGGGGTTGAAGTGGTACTGCAGCGTGAGGGTCGGCGGCAGGTGCTTGAAGCTGCCGAGCTTCACCGGGCCGCCCAGCGCGCTCTCCTGCACGGTCACGTCGTGCTTCTGGGGGTAGGTCAGCACGAGTTCCGCCGCCCAGTTCTTCGCGAAGAACCAGCTGATGTCGACCTCGGGAATGGTCTTGTTGCTCACGTGGATCGCGTCGGACGGGACGGCCAGCGCCGGGATCGCCTCCGACTCGTTGGCGGTGTCGATGCGCACGGCACGGACCCGGACCATCCATTCGTCGGCAGCGGCAGCGGGCAGGGCGAGCCCCGCGGCGACGGCGGCGGCAAGGATGGCGAGGGGTGCTCTTTTCATGGCTTCTCCAGGCAGGTGTTGTTCGAGCCTGCAGTGTCGCAACCGCGCGGCGATCATTCTTGATGCAAATCAGGGAGTTCCAATCGAACGGGATACCCGTCCCCGCCCGCCCGGGGCATGGCCGCCCTTGAAATCGGGAGGGCCGCCCCCAGTTGCATCCCAAGATTCTGTTTTTCAGGGAGAAAGTCGTGGCAGACCCCAACGCACCGGCGCCCGAAACGGCGCCGGATACCCCTCTTGCGCCCGAGGCCCCTGCGGCCGCGGCGGACGACCTGCAGGCGAGGCTCGCAGCCGCCGAGGCCGAGGTGGCCCGCCTCGGCGAGGAATTCCTGCGCGCGAAGGCCGAGACGGAGAACACCCGCCGCCGCGCCGCCGAGGATGTCGCGAAGGCGCACAAGTACGCGGTCGAGTCGTTCGCCGCGAGCCTGCTCGCCGTGCGCGACAGCCTCGAGGCGGCCCTCGCGGTCGGCGCCCCCACCGTGGAGTCGTTCCGGGAGGGCGTGGAGGTCACCCACCGCCAGCTCACCGCCGCCCTCGAGAAGGCGGGCGTCACCGAGGTCGACCCCGGGGGGCAGAAGTTCGACCCGCACCGCCACGAGGCGATGGGCCAGGTGGATGGCGGCGAGGAACCCAACACCGTCGCCACGGTGCTGCGCAAGGGCTACCTCCTCAACGACCGGGTCATCCGCCCGGCGCTGGTGATGGTCTCGCGCGGCCCGGCCGACCGCGGCGCCGGGGGGACGCCCGGCGCTTGAAATGCCGGGCAATAGCCCTACTTTCCGTGCAGGCAAGGAACAACGACGAAGGACATCGGACATGGCAAAGATCATCGGCATCGACCTGGGGACCACCAACTCCTGCGTGGCGATCATGGAGGGCGGCAAGCCCAAGGTCATCGAGAACAGCGAGGGCGCGCGCACCACGCCCTCGATCGTCGCCTACGCGGACAACGACGAGATCCTCGTCGGCGCCCCGGCCAAGCGCCAGGCGGTGACCAACGCGAAGAACACGCTCTTCGCGGTGAAGCGCCTCATCGGCCGCCGCTTCGAGGAGAAGGAGGTGCAGAAGGACATCGGCCTCATGCCCTTCCGGATCGCGCGCGCCGACAACGGCGACGCCTGGGTCGAGGCCCGCGGCCGCGGCATGGCCCCGCCGCAGGTCTCCGCCGAGGTGCTGCGCAAGATGAAGAAGACCGCCGAGGACTACCTCGGCGAGCCGGTGACGGAGGCCGTCATCACGGTGCCCGCGTACTTCAACGACTCGCAGCGCCAGGCCACGAAGGACGCCGGGCGCATCGCGGGCCTGGAGGTGAAGCGCATCATCAACGAGCCCACGGCGGCCGCGCTCGCCTTCGGCCTCGACAAGCGGGAAGGCGACCGCAAGATCGCGGTCTACGACCTGGGCGGCGGCACGTTCGACATCTCCATCATCGAGATCGCCGTGGTCGAGGGCGAGCACCAGTTCGAGGTGCTCTCCACCAACGGCGACACCTTCCTCGGCGGCGAGGACTTCGACCAGCGCCTCATCGATTACATCGTCGAGGAGTTCCGCAAGACCTCGGGCGTGGACCTCTCCAAGGACCCGATCGCGCTGCAGCGCGTGAAGATGGCGGCCGAGCGCGCCAAGATCGAGCTCTCGTCGTCGCAGCAGACCGAGATCAACGAGCCCTACATCGCCATGGCGAACGGCGCGCCCTCGCACCTCACGATGAAGATCACGCGCGCCAAGTTCGAGGCGCTCGTCGAGGACCTCGTCGAGAGGACCATCGAGCCCTGCCGCATCGCCATCAAGGACGCGGGCGTCAAGGTCTCCGACATCGGCGACGTGATCCTCGTGGGCGGCATGACGCGCATGCCGAAGGTGCAGGACAAGGTGCGCGAGTTCTTCGGCAAGGAGCCGCGCAAGGACGTGAACCCCGACGAGGCGGTGGCCATCGGCGCGGCGATCCAGGGCGGCGTGCTGCAGGGCGAGGTGAAGGATGTCCTGCTGCTGGACGTGACGCCGCTGTCGCTCGGCATCGAGACGCTGGGCGGCGTGATGACCAAGCTCATCCAGAAGAACACGACCATCCCGACCAAGGCCCAGCAGGTCTTCTCGACGGCCGAGGACGGCCAGTCGGCGGTGACGATCCACGTGCTCCAGGGCGAGCGCGACGTGGCCTCCGGCAACAAGAGCCTCGGCCAGTTCAACCTCGAGGGCATCCCGCCCTCCCCGCGCGGCATGCCGCAGATCGAGGTCACCTTCGACATCGACGCCAACGGCATCCTGCACGTGAGCGCGAAGGACAAGGCCACCGGCAAGGAGTCCAAGATCACCATCAAGGCGAGCTCGGGCCTCTCCGAGGACGAGATCCAGCGCATGGTGAAGGACGCCGAGTCGCACGCCGACGAGGACAGGAAGCAGCTCGAGCTCGTCACGGCGCGCAACCAGGCCGACCAGCTCCTGCACTCGGTGCGCAAGTCGCTCGCCGAGTACGGCGACAAGGTCGACGCGGCCGAGAAGACCGCCATCGAGGAGGCGGCGAAGGCGCTCGAGGCGGTGCTCAAGGACGGCGACAAGGCGACGATCGAGGCGAAGAGCCAGGCCCTCGCGGCCGCCTCGCAGAAGCTCGGCGAGCGCATGTACGCCGACGCGCAGGCGAAGGCGCAGCCCGCCGGCGACGGGCCGGGCACGCAGGAAGGCAAGGAGGATGGCCGTGGCCGGAGCGCGGGCCGGGAGGAGAACGTCGTCGACGCGGAGTACACCGAGGTGAAGGACAAGAAGCCGGCCTGACGCAAGGGCCGCCGCCGGCATCCGGGGGTGAAGGGGGCAGGCCCCCTTCACCCCTTCACGCATTGAGGGACGGAAGGGGAACATGGCGACGAAGCGCGACTACTACGAGGTGCTGGGGGTGGCCCGCGATGCCTCCGAGGAGGACATCAAGAAGGCCTACCGCCGGCTCGCCATGAAGCACCATCCGGACCGCAACCCGGACAGCTTGGAGTCGGAGGAGAAGTTCAAGGAAGCCAAGGAGGCCTACGAGGTGCTCTCCGAGGCCGAGAAGCGCCGCGCCTACGACGCCTACGGCCACGCGGGGGTGAACCCCCAGATGGGCGGCATGGGCGGCGATGCCGGCTTCGGCGGCTTCGCGGAGGCCTTCGGCGACATCTTCGGCGACATCTTCGGTGGCGGGGCCGGCCGCGGCCGCTCGAACGTCTATCGCGGCGCCGACCTGCGCTACAACCTCGAGATCACGCTCGAGCAGGCGGCCCGGGGCACCGAGACCAAGATCCGCATCCCGGCCATGGAGGAGTGCGAGTCCTGCCACGGCTCGGGCGCCAAGCCCGGCACCCAGCCCAAGACCTGCACGACCTGCGGCGGCACGGGCGCGGTGCGCATGTCGCAAGGGTTCTTCTCGATCCAGCAGTCGTGCCCCACCTGCCACGGCAGCGGCCGGATGGTCTCCGACCCGTGCCGCGCCTGCGCCGGCGCGGGCCGCGTGAAGCGCCACAAGACGCTTTCGGTGAAGATCCCGGCCGGCATCGACGAAGGCGACCGCATCCGCCTCGGCGGCGAGGGCGAGGCCGGCGTGAACGGGGGCCCGCCCGGCGACCTCTACGTCGTGATCCACCTCCGGGAGCACGCCGTGTTCCAGCGCGACGGCAACGACCTGCACTGCCAGATGCCGGTGAGCTTCGCGACGGCGGCCCTGGGCGGCGAGATCGAGATCCCGACCCTGGAAGGCCAGGCGAAGGTGCGCATCCCCGCGGAGACGCAGACCGGCCAGGTGCTTCGCCTGCGCGGCAAGGGCATCAAGGGCGTGCGCGCCGCCCACCCCGGCGACCTGCTGTGCGAGATCGTGGTGGAGACCCCGGTGAAGCTCACGGAGCGCCAGCGGGAGTTGCTGCGCGAGTTCGAGGCGCTCTCGGCCGCCAACGGCGACCGCCACAACCCGCGCGCCAAGTCCTTCATGGACAAGGTCCGGGACTTCTTCGCCGGCTGACTTGGCCTCGGTGGCGGCGCCCGGTCCGCGCTATCATGGCCGGAACGAAAGTTCATATATCCGGGGGAGATGAACCATGATGCGCACGCTTGCAACCCTGGCCGCGCTTGCCTTGCCGGCCGCGGCCCTGGCCCAGGGTGTCACGGATACCCAGATCCTCCTCGGCCAGTCGGTGGCGCTCACGGGCCCGGCGGAGGAGCTGGGCAAGGACATGCGCCTCGGCGCGAGCCTCTACTTCGACGCGGTCAACGCGCGCGGCGGCGTGAACGGCCGCAAGATCGTGCTGAAGACGCTCGACGACGGCTACGAGCCGCCGCGCGCGGTCGAGAACACGAGGAAGCTCCTCAACGAGGACCGCGTCTTCGCGCTGTTCGGCTACGTGGGCACGCCCACCTCGCAGGCGGTGCTGCCGCTCTTCACCGAGGCGAGGGCCCCCTACGTGGGCGCGTTCACTGGGGCCGAACTCCTGAGGAACCCCTTCAACCGCTACATCTTCAACGTCCGCGCGAGCTACTTCGACGAGACCGAGGCGATCGTGCAGCACCTGACGGCCATGAGCGTGAACCGGATCGCCGTCTTCTACCAGAACGACGCGTACGGCCAGGCGGGCCTGGCGGGCGTGGAGCGCGCGCTCAAGAAGCGCAACCTCGAGGTCGCCGGCAAGGGCACGGTGGAGCGCAACACGGTCGACGTCGCGAAGGCGGTGGGCGCCCTGGGCAAGCCCGACATCCAGGCCATCGTGATGGTCGGCGCCTACAAGGCCTGCGCGGCCTTCATCAAGGACATGCGCGCCAAGGGGCACAACCCGACCTTCTGGAACGTCTCCTTCGTGGGCAGCAAGGCGCTGGCCAAGGAGCTCGACCGCGAGGGCCGCGGCGTGCAGATCTCGCAGGTCGTCCCCTTTCCCTGGGACGCCACGATTCCCGTCGTGAAGGAGTACCGGGCGCTCCTCGCACAGGCCAAGGGCGAGCCCGGCTTCGGGACGCTGGAGGGCTTCATCGCCGCCAAGGTGATGGTCGAGGGCCTGCGCCGCGCCGGGAAGGCCCTCACCCGGGAGAGCTTCATCAAGGCGATGGAATCGCTCAGCCCCTACGACGTGGGCGGCTTCAAGGTGAACTACGGCCCGGACAACCACAACGGGTCGACCTTCGTCGACCTCACGATCATCTCCCGGGACCAGAAGTTCGTCCGCTAGGCGCGCCTCACTTCTTTCGCCACTCCGTCGCGCCTCCGGGCCTGTCCTCGAGGACGATCCCGGCGGCGTCGAGTTCCGCGCGGATGGCGTCGGCCCTCGTGAAGTCGCGCGCCTTCTTGGCGGCCGCGCGCTCGGCCACGAGGGCCTCCACGTCGATCGTGACGCCGCCCTTGAGGAAGGCTTCGGGGTCCTGCTGCAGGAAGCCCAGGGTGCCCCCGAGCCCCCTGAGGAGCCCGGCCAGGGCCGCCGAGCGCGATCGGTTCACTTCGCCGCGCAGCTCGTGCAGCACCGCGAACGCCACGGGCGTGTCGAAATCGTCGTCCATCGCGGCGCGGAACCGCGCGGCCAGCGGATGGCCCCAGTCCACCGCCGCGGCGTCCGCGCGCACTTCACGCAGCGCCGTGTAGAAGCCGCGCAGGGCGTGCCCGGCCTCCTCGAGGAGGTCCCAGGTGTAGGCGAGCTCGCTCCTGTAGTGGCCGCGCAGCAGGAAGAAGCGCAGCTGCTCGCCGCCCTGCACCGGATCCAGCCGGTCGAGGATCTCGCGGGCGGTGAAGAAGTTGCCCAGCGACTTCGACATCTTTTCGTCGCCCATGTTGAGGAAGGCCGCGTGCATCCAGTAGCGCACGAAGGGCCGCCCGGACGCGCCCTCGCTCTGCGCGATCTCGTTCTCGTGGTGCGGGAACTGCAGGTCCCAGCCGCCGCCGTGGATGTCGATGGTCTCGCCGAGCTCGCGGCCCGCCATGGCCGAGCACTCGATGTGCCATCCCGGCCGGCCGTCCCCGAAGGCCGAAGGCCACGAGGGCTCCCCCGCCTTGGCGGCCTTCCACAGCACGAAGTCGAGCGGGTCGCGCTTGGCGGCCTCCACCGCCACGCGCTCGCCGGCGCGCAGCTCGTCGAGGTTGCGGCGCGAGAGCTTTCCGTAGCCCGGGAAACCCCGGACCGCGAAGTAGACGTCGCCGTTGGCGCCGCGGTAGGCGAGCCCCTTCGACTCGAGGTGCGCGATGAGGTCGAGCATCGGCCCGATGTAGCGCGTGGCCCGCGGCTCCGCGTCCGGGACGACGAGGCCGAGGCGCGCGCAGTCCTCCGCGAACGCGCGCGAGGTGCTCCCCGTCAGCTCGTCGATCGCGATGCCGCGCTCCCTCGCGCGCTCCATTATCTTGTCGTCGACGTCGGTGATGTTGCGCACGTAGGTGACGGCGTACCCGCTCGCGCGAAGCCACCGCACCACCAGGTCGAACACCGAGAAGGTGCGCGCGTTGCCGACGTGGATGTAGTCGTAGACCGTGGGACCGCAGACGTAGAGGCCGGCCTTGCCGGGGACGAGCGGGACGAAGGCTTCCTTGCGGCGCGTGAGCGTGTTGTAGATCGTGAGCGTGGACATGGATGGCTGGGCCTGGAGACCGGGAGTCGTTCGGTGGCGCGGGGCGCCGCGGGCGGGGCCGCTGCAGCGGTCAGCGAAGCGCGCGGGAACGACAGCGGGAGGAGACTGCCAAAGCGGCCGGAATGGTCCGCAAGGGGCGGCGCGAGCCGCACTCGCCCGGCCGGGCGGCGACCTGGCCGATTGTGAAGCCCACCCAAGGTTGGTAGAATGCGTTTCTCATTAAATTCAATAAATTATAACACGATGCTCCTTCGCCACCTGCGCTTGCCCGTCGTCGTCGTCGCCCTCGCGCTGACATTCGCCGGTGGCGCCGCCGCCGCACCCGCCGACGACCTGCGCGAGGCGCAGAAGCTCTACACGCAGGGCAGGCTCCAACCGGCGATGGAACGCCTGGAGGCCTACCTCAAGGCGCAACCGCGCGAGCCGCAGGGCCGCTTCCTCCGGGGTCTCATCCTCACCGAGCAGAAGAAGGTCAACGAGGCGATCCAGGTCTTCACCGGCCTTACCGAGGACTTCCCGGAACTTCCCGAGCCCTACAACAACCTCGCGGTGCTCTACGCATCGCTCGGCAACTACGACAAGGCGAAGTCGGCGCTCGAGCTCGCGATCCACACCCACCCGAGCTACGCGACGGCCCACGAGAACCTCGGCGACATCTACGCCCAGCTCGCGAGCCGAGCCTACGACCGCGCGCTGCAGCTCGACAAGAACAACACCACGGCGCAGGTGAAGCTCGCCATGGTGAAGGACCTGTTCGTCGCGCCGAAGGCAGGCGGCGGCGCGCGGCCGGAGCCCGCCAAGGTCGCGAAGGCCGAACCCCCCAAGGCCGAGCCGGCAAAGGCGTCACCGCCGAAGCCCGAGCCCGCGAAGGCCGAGGCGCCGAAGGTCGAGCCGCCGAGGGCCGCCCCCGCGAAGCCGGAAACCGCGAAGGTCGAGCCGCCCAAGGCCGTGCCGCCGAAATCGCCCGCGGCAGGCAGCGACGAGAAGGCGGCGGTGGCGGCGGCGATACGGGACTGGGCCAAGGCCTGGAGCGCGAAGGACGTGAAGGGCTACCTCGCGGCGTACTCGCCCGCGTTCGAGCCCGGCGGCGGCGAGTCGCGCGACGCGTGGGTGAAGCAACGCACCGAGCGGATCGAGCGGCCCAAGTCGATCGAGGTGTCGGTCCAGGTCCGCTCCATCGACGTGCAGGGCGATACGGCCGTCGCCGTGTTCCGGCAGGCGTACCGCTCCGACACGCTCAAGTCGAACAGCACCAAGACGCTGCGGCTCGAGAGGGCCGGGGGCAAGTGGCTCATCACGCAGGAGCGCGTCGGCGGGTGAGTGCCCGGACGCGCCCCGCCCCGTGCCGCGCCGCGCGCGCGGCCGCCGCGGTCGTTCTCGCGATCTCGCTTCCCGCCGCCACGACGGCCGGCGAAGCGGGGTCCTCGGGCCCCTTCCCCGCCTTCGCGAACGAGGTCGAGGCCGCCCTGGTCCGGACGATCTTCGGCCTGCGCGAGAGCGGCCTGCGCCACGCGATGGGCGAGATCGACCACGCCCTCGCGAGAACGCCCAACTTCCGGCTCGGGCACCTCATCAAGGGGGACCTGCTCATGGCGCGCGCCGGCAACCCCGTCGCCTTCGGCCCCGCCGCCTCGGCGAGCGCCGGCGTGGCCCCTCTGCAGGACGAGGCGCGCGCCCGGCTGCGGCGATACCTCGACGCCCCGCCCCGCGACCACCTGCCCCTGCCCGTCATGCAGATGGCGCCGTCGCAGGCGCACGTGCTGCTGGTGGACACCGCGCGCTCGCGGCTCTTCGTGTTCGCCAACCACGGCGGCGAGCCGCGCTACGTGACCGACTTCTACATCAGCCTGGGCAAGAACGGCGTCGAGAAGCGCCGCGAGGGCGACCAGAAGACTCCGCTGGGCGTCTACACGATCGTCTCCGCCAAGGAGAAGCTGCCCGACTTCTACGGCCCCGGCGCCTTCCCCATCAGCTATCCCAACGAGTGGGATCGGCTGCAGCGCCGCAACGGCTACGGGATCTGGCTGCACGGCACGCCCTCGGAGACCTACAGCCGCCCGCCGCGCGCCACCGACGGCTGCGTCGCCCTCACCAACGACGACCTGCGCCGCCTCGCGAGGTACGTCGACGTCGGCCGCACGCCCGTCGTGATCAGCGAGGGCGTCGAGTGGGCGCCCCCGGAGCGCTGGGAGGGAGGCCGCCGCGAGTTCATGGCCGCCTTCGAGCAGTGGCGCGCCGACTGGGAGAGCCTGGACACCACCCGCTACCTCGCGCACTACTCGCCGCGGTTCCGCTCCGATGGCCGCGACTTCGCCGCGTGGAGCGCGCAGAAGCGCAAGGTGAACGCCGGCAAGGCCTGGGTGAAGGTGGGCATCTCCGACCTGAGCCTCTTCGCGCACCCGGACAACGACGGCATGCTCGTCGCCACCTTCACGCAGGACTACCGGTCCTCCAACCTCTCCAACCGCACCGTCAAGCGCCAGTACTGGTCCCGCGACCAGGGACGCTGGCGCGTCGTCTTCGAAACCGTCATCTCGTGAACCCCGCCATGACCCGTCACCACCCCGCACGCAGGTTGCTGGTCGCCACCCTCTTCTGCGCCCTCGCCGGCGCTCCCCTCGCGGCCGCCGCCCAGGCGGCGATCGCCAAGCCCGCCGGCGCGCCAGGCGCCTGCCTCACGAAACTGAAAGGAAAGCAACCGATGAAAGTGAAGCTCACGACCTCGATGGGCGCGATCACCGTCGAGCTGGACAAGGAGAAGGCCCCCGTCTCGGCGGAGAACTTCGTGAAGTACGTGGAGGCCGGCCACTACAACGGCACCATCTTCCACCGCGTCATCGACGGGTTCATGATCCAGGGCGGCGGGTTCACGAAGGACATGCAGCAGAAGCCGACGCTCGCGCCCATCAAGAACGAGGCCGCCAACGGCCTGAAGAACGAGATGTACACGCTGGCGATGGCGCGCACCGGCGTGCGCGACTCCGCCACCGCGCAGTTCTTCATCAACGTGAAGGCGAACGACTTCCTCAACTACCGCGACGAGTCGCCGCAGGGCTGGGGCTACGCCGTGTTCGGCAAGGTCGTCGAGGGCGCGGACGTCGTCGACCGCATCCGCAAGGTCGCCACCGGCAACGCGGGCATGCACCAGAACGTGCCGCTCGAGCCGGTCGTGATCGAGAAGGCCGAGTGCCTCTGAGCCGGACCCTCTTCGTCTCCGACCTGCACCTCGCCGAGGACCGGCCCGCCACCACGGAGCGCTTCGCCCGGTTCCTCGCCGAGGCGGTGCCGGGCGCCGACGCGCTCTACATCCTCGGCGACCTCTTCGAGTACTGGGTGGGCGACGACGGGCTCGCGCTGCCCTTCCCGGCGCGAGTGGCGGGGCTGCTGCGGCAGGCGGCGCGCGCGGCACCGGCGTTCTTCATGCACGGCAACCGCGACTTCATGGTGGCCTCGCGCTTCTGCGAAGAGACGGGCATCCGCCTGGTCGCCGACCCGACGGTCATCGACCTGTACGGCGCCCGGGCGCTGCTGATGCACGGCGACACGCTGTGCACCGGGGACCATGCCTACCTCGCCTTCCGCGCGCAGGTGCGCAACCCCGCGTGGCAGGCCGCCGCGCTCGCGCGGCCGCTCGAGGAGCGCGTCGCCATCGCGAAGGGCATGCGCAGCCGGAGCGAGGGCGCCAAGGGCGGCAAGGACGAGGTGATCATGGACGTCGCCCCGGAGGCCGTCGAGCGGGCCTTCGCCGAGTCGGGATGCGCGCTGCTCATCCACGGCCACACCCACCGGCCCGCGCGCCACGAGCACGAGGCCGCGGGCCGGCGCTGCGTCCGCTGGGTCCTGCCCGACTGGTACGGCGACGGCGGGTGGCTGGAGGCAACGCCGGAAGGCATCCGCCCCGCCGGCCCCTGATCAGCCCTCGTCCAGCCTCAGCGTGAGGCACTTGGCCGAGCCGCCGGCCTTCATGAACTCGGTGAGCGGCGTCTGCACGACGGCGAAGCCCGCGCGCCCGAGGGCCGCGACGAAGGCCGCGCTCGCGCGGTTCACGACGATGGTGCGCCCCGCCGCGACGGCGTTGCACGCGAACGCGAGCGCGTCCTCCTCCCCCACCGCGATGCGCCTCGCGGCCGGCACCCGCCGCTCGATCGCGGCGCGCGAGGGCGCGTCGAAGGCCTCCGGGTAGTAGAGGACGTGGCCGCCCTCGAGCGGGCAGAAGCAGGTGTCGAGGTGGTAGAACCGCTGGTCGGTGAGCCGCAGCGAGACGACGTCGCAGCCGAGCCGCGCGGCGATGACCTCGCCCGCGGCCGCCACCGACCGGTGCCCGTGGGCGAACCACAGCCGGGGCGCCCCGCGGTCGAGGAGCGCGTCGCCTGCGCCCTCGAAGGGAATGTCGCGCGGCATGAGCGAGACCTCGTAGCCGCGGTCCATGAACCAGTCGGCGAAGTACGGCTCCTCGTATTGCCGCTCCGGGTAGCGGAAGCGCGAGACGAGGAAGCGCCGCCCCAGCACCAGGCCCGCGTTGGCGGTGAACACCATGTCCGGCGAGCCGGGCTGGGGGTGGACGAGCCGCACGGTCGCGAGGTCGGTGAGGGTGTCGTAGAGCGCGCGCCACTGCTGCTTGGCGAGCGCGTTGTCGATCTTCCTCACGTTCCCGTGCATCCACGGGTTGATGATGTACGAGACGTCGAAGTACTCCGGCGGGCACATCAGGAAGGCGTGCGGCGTCCTCATGCGGCGGCGAGCCCCCGCTCGAGGTCCGCGCGGACGTCGGCCGCGTCCTCGAGCCCGGCGGCCACGCGCAGCAGCCCTTCCACGACGCCCGCGGCCTCGCGCTCCGCGGGCGGCAGGCGCCCGTGCGTGGTGCTCGCCGGATGGCAGATCGTCGTCTTGGTGTCGCCGAAATTCGCCGTGATCGAGGCGAGGCGCGTGCCGTCGACCACGCGCCAGGCCGCCTCGCGCCCGCCGCGGACGACGAACGAGAGGACGGGCCCGCCAGCCGACTGCTGCCGCATCGCGAGCGCGTGCTGCGGGTGGGAGGCGAGGCCGGGATAGAGCACGCGCTCGACCTTGGGGTGCGCCTCGAGGAAGCGAGCCAGCTCGAGCGCCCGCGCCGACTGCGCCTCCACGCGCAGCCGCAGCGTCTCCAGGCCCTTGAGGCAGATCCAGGCGTTGAAGGGCGAGATCGCCGGCCCGGCGGTGCGCACGAAGTTGAACAGCGGCCCCTCGACCAGGTCGCGCCGGCCGGCGATCGCGCCGCCCAGCACGCGGCCCTGCCCGTCGATGTACTTGGTGGCCGAGTGCACGACCAGGTCCGCGCCCAGCGCCATGGGGCGCTGCAGCGCCGGGCTGCACATGCAGTTGTCGATCGCGAGCACGGCGCCCGCCTCGCGTGCGATGGCCGCCAGCCCGGCGATGTCGACGATCTCGCACACGGGGTTGGAGGGCGTCTCGGCGAAGAGGAGCTTCGTTTCCGGCCGCACCGCCGCTCGCCACGCGTCGAGATCGGTGGCGTCCACCCACGTCGTGGCCACGCCGAAGCGCGCGAGGACCTGGTTGAGGAGCGGCACGACGGTGCCGAAGACGCCGCGCGCGGCGACCACGTGGTCGCCGGCCGAGAGGAGCCCCATCGCGGTCGTCGCGACGGCGGCCATCCCGGTCGCCGTGGCCACGCACGCCTCGGCGCCCTCCAGCGCCGCCAGGCGCGACTGGAACATCTTCACCGTCGGGTTGGTGAAGCGCGAGTAGATGTTGCCCGGCTCCTCGTTGGCGAAGCGCCGCGCCGCCTGCGCGGCGCTCGAGAAGACGAAGCTCGCCGTGAGGACGAGCGCCTCGGAGTGCTCGCCGAAATCGCTGCGAAGACCGCCCGCCCGGACGCCCAGCGTGTCGGGCCCGAATTCGTCGCTCATGGAATCCTCAGTCGACGGCCGTGAGGCCGAGGTCGAGCTGGTAGCTCGACAGCCGCGTGCCGCCGCCAGACTCGCCTTCCTGGCGCGAAGCCTCGATGCCCGCGAGGTAGTCGGTCGACACGTCGCCGGTGATGTACTCGCCGTCGAAGCAGGAGCAGTCGAAGCGCTCGATGGCGGGGTTGCACGCGCGCACGTCGGCCACGAGCGAGGCGAGGTCCTGGTAGAGGACGGCGTCCGCCCCGATCGCCTCCGCGATCTCGCGCTCGTCGCGCCCCGTGGCGATGAGCTCCGAGCGAGTGGGCATGTCGATGCCGTACACGTTCGGGAACCGCACGGGGGGGGCGGCGGATGCGAAGAACACCTTCCTCGCGCCGCACTCGCGCGCCATCTGCACGATCTCGCGGCTCGTGGTGCCGCGCACGATGGAGTCGTCCACCAGCAGCACGTTCTTGTCCCTGAACTCCACCGCCATGGCGTTGAGCTTCTGGCGCACGCTCTTCTTGCGCAGCTCCTGCCCGGGCATGATGAAGGTGCGGCCGATGTAGCGGTTCTTGATGAAGCCCTCGCGGTACGGCTTGCCGAGCTTGGAGGCCACCTCCAGCGCGCTGGGCCGGCTGGAGTCGGGAATCGGGATGACCACGTCGATCTCCGGCGCGATGCCCGAGGCGAGGATCCGGTCCGCGAGGCTCATCCCCATCTGGCGGCGGCTCTCGTAGACGGAGATGCCGTCGATCACGGAGTCGGGCCGCGCGAGGTACACGAACTCGAAGATGCAGGGGTTGAGCGACGGGCTCTCGGCGCACTGGCGGGCGTAGAGGTTGCCGCTCTGGTCCACGAGGATCGCCTCGCCCGGGGCGACGTCGCGCATCACCTTGAAGCCGAGCGTGTCCAGCGCGACGCTTTCGGAGGCGACGATGAACTCGACCCCCTTTTCCGTGTCCGCCCGGCCGATGATGAGCGGGCGGATGCCGCGCGGGTCGCGGAAGGCGAGCAGGCCGTAGCCGGCGATCATCGCCACCACCGCGTAGGCGCCCTTCACCCGGCGATGCACCCCGCCGACCGCGCGGAAGATCGCCTCGGGCGTGAGGCGGTGGCCGCCGTCGCAGGCGTCGTGGATCTCGTGCGCGAGGACGTTCAGCAGCACCTCGGAGTCCGAATTCGTGTTGACGTGCCGCCTGTCCTCGGCGAACAGCGAGCGGCGCAGCTCGTCCGCGTTCACGAGGTTGCCGTTGTGGCCGAGCACGATCCCGAACGGCGAGTTCACGTAGAAGGGCTGGGATTCCGCCACCGAGGAGGCCGACCCCGCGGTGGGGTAGCGGCAGTGGGCGATGCCCATCGTGCCCAGCAGGCCGCGCATGTCTCGCGTGCGGAAAACGTCCCGCACGAGGCCGCGCCCCTTGTGCATGTGGAAGCTGTGGCCCTCGGCCGTGCAGATGCCGGCCGCGTCCTGGCCGCGGTGCTGGAGCACCGTGAGCCCGTCATAGAGGATCTGGTTTACGGGGCTTCGCGCGACGACTCCGACGATTCCGCACATGCTTCAGGCGTCCCTCGGTCCGGGGCTCGTGACCCCGCGATAGTGTATGCGGTTTGCCCGGGCTTGTGGCCGGCCGCATCCCGGGTATCGGTTCCACAAGCGAAAAATGGGGGCGCCGGCACGGTCGCGCAAGGGCGTCATGGCAAGGGAACCACTCGCGCGTCGAGGTCCGCCCGCTTCAACTGGGCGGCGGCCTTCTCCGCCGCCTCGCGGGTCGCGAACGGCCCCGCGCGCAGCCGCGTGAGCCCGCCGGCGTTGCCTTCCAGGCGCTCGGTGTAGTGGGGAAGCTTCGCGCCTGCCACCTTGCCGCGCGCGTGCGCGAGCTTCGCGTCGTCGCGGAAAGCGCCCACCTGGACCGCGAAGCCGACGAGCCTGGGCGCGGCGTCCTTTCGTGCCCCGGTGGCCTTCGCGGCCGGCTTCGCGGGCTCTTTCGGAGCCGCCGCGACGGGAGCACCCGCGGCCTGCGCGGCGGGCGCAGGTTGCGGGGCGGGGAGAGGTTCCGGCGCGGCGCGGGCGGCTTCCGCGGGCGCGGGCGGCGGCGCGGCCGCAGCGAGCGGGGGTGCGCCCTCCTTCGGCGGGATGGCGAGCAGCGGCTCGGCCCGGTCGCGGCGCGGCTCGGGATCGAGCAACATCGGGACGAAGACGACCGCGGCGAGCGCGAGCACGGTGGCGCCGATGAGGCGGCTCCGGCCCTTGCGGCGGACCTCGAGCTGCTCGGCGGTGGGGTCGTTCGGCATGGCGGCGGTCAGCGCGGGAGCTCGAGCACTTCCGCGACGGTGTGGAACGATCCGAAAACGAGAATTCTATCATCCGGGCCCGCCTCCCGAAGCGCGGCCTCGTGCGCGGCGCGCACCGTCGCGAAGGAGCGCGTGACGGGCCCGAGCCCCCGCGCGGCAAGCAGCGCCGCGACCTGCTCCGCGCCCGCCGCGCGCTCGTTGGCGACGGTGGCCACGTGCCATCGATCCACGCGGGGCGCGACCGCCTCGACGACGCCGGCGATGTCCTTGTCGGCCAGCATCGCGAACACCGCGATGGTGCGATTGGCGAAGCCCATCTCGCCCAGCCCGCGCGCGAGCGCCCGCGCGGCGTGGGGATTGTGGGCCACGTCGAGGACGACCTGCGGCCGGCCCGGGAGCACCTGCAACCGCCCGGCGAGGCGAACCGAGGTGAGGCCGCGCTTCACCTCGCCGAGCGAGACCGGGAAGCGGTCCGCCACCTCGTCAAGGGCGGCCAGCGCGGTCGCGGCGTTGGCGAGCTGCCACGGCCCGCGCAGCGCGGGCATGGGCAGCGCGCGCCGCGCGCCGCGCCGCCCCTCGAAGTCCCACTGCCGGCCCTCGTGAGCGATGGCGCGGAAGTCCCTGCCGAGGACCTGCAGGGGCGCCCCGATGGCCCGGGCGTGCGCCACGAGGGAGGCAGGCGGCTGCGCGTCGCCGAAGAGCGCCGGCTTCCCCGGCCGGTAGATGTGCGCCTTCTCGCGGCCGATGGACTCGCGATCGTCGCCCAGCCAGGCCTGGTGGTCGAGGTCCACGCTCGAGACGATCGCGCAACCCGCGTCGACCGCGTTCACCGCGTCGAGCCGGCCGCCCAGGCCCACCTCCAGGACCGCTACGTCGATCGCCGCCTCCTCGAAGGTGGCCAACGCCGCGAGGGTGCCGAACTCGAAGTAGGTGAGCGGGGTCCCGCCTCGCGCCGCCTCCACCCGGGCGAGGCCTCTCACGATCGCCCCGTCGGACGCCTCCTCGCCCTGAAGGCGCACGCGCTCGTTGTAGCGCAGGAGATGGGGCGACGTATAGAGGCCCGTCCGGTAGCCCGCGACGCGCAGGATGCACTCGAGGTACGCGCAGGTCGAGCCCTTGCCGTTCGTCCCGCCGACGGTGATCGCGAAGGCGGGCGGCGCGAGGCCCATGCGGGCCATGACCTCGCACACCCGCTCGAGGCCGAGGGCGATCTTCGCCGGGTGCTGCGCCGTGATGTAGTCGAGCCAGGCGGCGAGCGGCGCGCCGGCGCCCGGCGCGTTCACGCCTCCGGCGCCGGCTCGCGCTTGAGGAGCGCGACCAGGCGCGCCACGCGCTCGCGCAGTTCGCGGCGGTCGACGATCATGTCGACGGCGCCCTTCTCGAGCAGGAACTCGGCACGCTGGAAGCCCTCGGGAAGGGTCTCCCGCACCGTCTGCTCGATGACGCGCGGGCCGGCGAACCCCACGAGCGCGCCCGGCTCGGCGATGACGACGTCGCCGATCATCGCGAAGCTCGCGGACACGCCCCCCATCGTGGGATCGGTGAGCACGGAGATGAATGGCTGGCGCGCGGCGGAGAGCTGGTGCAGCGCGGCCGTGGTCTTGGCCATCTGCATGAGCGACAGCAGCCCCTCCTGCATGCGCGCGCCGCCGGTGGCCGTGAAGCACACGAAGGGCAGCCGCTCGTCGCAGCAGGCCTGGACGCCGCGCACGAACCGCTCGCCAACGACCGAGCCCATCGAGCCGCCGAGGAACTCGAACTCGAACGCGGCGGCGACGAGCGGCACCGACTTCACGGCTCCCTGCATCACGACCAGCGCGTCGGTCTCGCCGGTCTGCTTCTCGGCCTCGGCGAGGCGCTCGGTGTACTTCCGGCTGTCCTTGAACTTGAGCGGGTCGACGGGCACGACCTCCGAGGCGAGCTCCGCGCGCCCCTCGGCGTCGAGGAACGCATCCAGTCGCTGCCGCGACGAGAGCCGGTTGTGGAAGCCGCACTTGGGGCAAACGTGCAGGTTCTTCTCGAGGTCGGTGAAGTAGAGCACGGCCTCGCAGGAGGGGCACTTGCTCCACAGGCCCTCGGGCACGGCCTTGCGCTGGGCGCCCTCCTCCCGCTTGATCTTGGGCGGCAGGAGCTTGCGGAACCAGCTCATGCGGCGGCCCTGTCGCGCGCGGCCGCGTCCACCCCCTCGCGGAACGCCGCGAGCACGGCGCCCGCGCGCGCGGCCGCCTCCGCGGGCGCCGACCGCTCGATCTCCTCGACGAGGCGGCTGCCGATCACGACCGCGTCCGCGAAGCGGGCGATGGCGCGCGCGGTCTCCGGCTCGCGGATGCCGAACCCCACGCCGACGGGCACCTGCGTGCGGCTGCGGATCCGGCCGAGCATGCGCTCGACGTCCGCGGTGTCGATGTGCGCCGCGCCGGTGACGCCCTTGAGCGACACGTAGTAGATGTAGCCCTTCGCCATGCGCGACACGAGGTCGATGCGCGCCTCGGACGAGGTCGGCGAAAGCAGGAAGATGGGATCGATCCCCGATTCCCCGAGCGTGCGCACCCAGTCGGCGCACTCCTCCGGCGGGTAGTCGACCACGAGGACGCCATCCACGCCCGCGTCGCGCGCCCGCGTGGCGAAGGCGCCCGCCCCCATGTGCTCGACGGGATTGGCGTAGCCCATCAGGACGACGGGCGTGCGGTCGTCCTCGCGCCGCCAGGCGCGCACCGCGTCGAGGACGCGCGCGAGCCCGGTGCCGGCGCGAAGCGCGCGCTCCGAGGCGCGCTGTATCGCCGGCCCGTCGGCCATCGGGTCGGAGAACGGCACGCCCAGCTCGATCACGTCGGCGCCGTTGGCGGCGAGCGACCGGAGCATCTCCGCAATGAGGTCGGGCGAAGGGTCGCCGGCGGTGACGAACGGAACGAGCGCCGCGCGGCGCTCTGCGCGAAGCCTGTCGAAGGTGGCGGCGATGCGGCTCATCGCCTCACAGCTCCAGGCCCGAGGCCTTGGCGACCGTGTGCATGTCCTTGTCGCCGCGGCCGGAGAGGTTCACCAGCACGATGCGGTCCCTCGCGAGCGTGGGCGCCAGGCGCATGGCGTGCGCCACGGCGTGGCTCGACTCGAGCGCGGGGATGATGCCCTCGGTGCGGCAGAGCGCGTGGAAGGCGGCGAGCGCCTCCTCGTCGGTCACCGAGACGTAGGATGCGCGGCCGCTGTCCTTGAGCCACGCGTGCTCGGGGCCGACACCCGGGTAGTCCAGGCCGGCGGAGATCGAGTGCGTCTCCAGGATCTGCCCGTCGGCGTCCTGCATGAGGTAGGTGCGGTTGCCGTGGAGCACGCCCGGCGAGCCCGCCGAGAGCGTGGCCGCGTGCTTGCCCGTGCCGATCCCGAGGCCGCCGGCCTCCACGCCGACCAGCTTCACATCGCCGCGCGGGATGTAGGGGTGGAAGATGCCCATGGCGTTGGAGCCGCCGCCGACGCAGGCGAGCACGTAGTCCGGTTGCCGGCCGGCCAGCGCCGGCATCTGGGCGAGGCACTCCTTGCCGACGATCGCGTTGAAGTCGCGGACCATCATCGGGTAGGGATGGGGCCCGGCCACCGTGCCGATGATGTAGAAGGTGTTGGCGACGTTAGTCACCCAGTCGCGCATCGCCTCGTTCAGCGCGTCCTTGAGCGTGCGCGAGCCGCTCGAGACCGGCACGACCGTCGCCCCGAGGAGCTTCATGCGGTAGACGTTCTGCGCCTGGCGCGCGACGTCCTCGGTGCCCATGTAGACCACGCACTCCATGCCGTATCGCGCGGCGACGGTCGCCGTGGCCACGCCGTGCTGGCCGGCGCCCGTCTCGGCGATGACGCGCGGCTTGCCCATGCGGCGGGCGACGAGCGCCTGGCCCATGGTGTTGTTCACCTTGTGGGCGCCGGTGTGGTTGAGGTCCTCGCGCTTCAGGTAGACCTGCGCCCCGCCGAGCTCGTCGGAGAGGCGCTTCGCGTGGTAGACGGGGCTCGGGCGCCCGACGTAGTGCTCCAGCTCGTAGGCGAGTTCCGCCTGGAAGGCGGGGTCCTTGCGGCAGGCGTCGTAGGCCGCCCGGAGCTCCGCGAGCGCCGCCTGCAGCGTCTCGGCGACGAAGGTCCCCCCATAAGGGCCGAAGTGGCCGGTGGCGTCGGGCAGGTCGTACGGGGCCGGGGGCCGGGGTTCAGCCGCCGGCGCGCGCATCTGCATCTCTCACACTCCTCACGAAACCTTCGACCAGGGCCGCGTCCTTGACGCCGCGCGCCGACTCGACGCCGCTGGAGACATCCACCGCCCACGGCTTCACCGCGGCGATGGCGCGGCCCACGTTGCCCGCATCGAGCCCGCCCGACAGGACCACCGGCCGGCCCAGGCCGGGCGGGATGAGGGACCAGTCGAAGGCGGTTCCGGTCCCCCCGTGCTGGCCGGGAACCTGCGCGTCCAGCAAAAGCGCCGACGCGAGCGAAAAGCGATGGCCGCATTCTACCAAATCGACACCCGGACCGACCCGGACCGCCCGCATCCAGGGCAGCCCGAAGCCCGCGCAGTAGGCGGGCGGCTCCTCGCCGTGGAACTGCAGCATCCCGAGGGGCACCCGATCGAGGACGGCGCGCACGAAACCGGGGTCGCGGTCCACGAAGAGCCCCACGACCGTGACGAAGGCGGGAACGGCGCGTGCGACCTCCGCGGCCGCCTCCGCCGTGACAGCGCGCGGGCTCGCGTCGTGGAAGACGAGGCCGATCGCGTCGGCACCCGCCCGGGCCGCGGCCTCGGCCATCCGCGGGTCGCGGATGCCGCAGATCTTGACGCGCGTGCGGTGGGGGTTCATTCGCCGGGCAGGAGGGGGTGGCGCCGGAAGGCCGGCAGGCCGAGCGACCGATCATACTCGATGGCCGACAGGTACAGCCCGTCCGGGGCGAAGGTCGGCGCGGCGAGCCGGCGGTCTCGGCTGCGCAGCAGTTCCGCGACCCACCCCGGTGGCTGGCGCCCCGCGCCCACGTAGACGAGCGTGCCGACGATGTTCCTCACCATGTGGTGCAGGAAGGCGTTCGCGCGCAGCGTGAAGACCACGTGCGGACCCGCTCGGTCGACGCGCGCGTCGTGGAGGATCCGCACCGGCGACCTTGCCTGGCACTGCGCGTCGCGGAACGCGCTGAAGTCGTGCTCCCCGACCAGCGCGCGCGCGCCTTCTCGCATCGCGTCCGTGTCCAGAGGCCGGTGAAACCAGCCCACCCGCGCGCGAAGCAGACCCGGGGCCACGGCATCGTCGAGGAGCACGTATTGGTAGGTGCGCGATCTCGCGTCGTGGCGTGCGTGGAAGCCCGCGGGCACGGGCCTCGCCCAGACGACGCGTATCGCGCCCGGCAGCGCCGCGTTCGTCCCGCGGACCCACGCGTTGTCGGCGCGCGCGGCCTGCGTGTCGAAGTGCGCGACCTGCGCGCGGGCGTGGACGCCCGCATCGGTGCGGCCGGCGGCCGTGGTGGACACCGGCTCGTCCGCGATGCGCGCGAGCGCGCGCTCCAGGTGGTCCTGGACCGCGCAGCCGGAAGGCTGGTGCTGCCATCCGCAGAACGGCTCGCCGTCGTACTCGAGGCCGAGGGCGATTCTCATGGGGCGGGAAAGAAATCGGCGGGGAGGGCCCCGCCGATCAAGCGACTTGCAACAGCGAAGAGGTCAGAGCGAGGCGATGAGCGACTGCGCCTCGGACTTCTGCGCGGCCGATCCCTCCTTCGCCACTTCCTGCAGGATCTCGCGCGCGCCGTCCTTGTCCCCGATCTCGAGGTAGGCCTTGGCGAGTTCCAGCTTCGTGGCCACCGCATCGCCGCCGCCCCCGCCGGCATCGCCGAGGTCGAGGTCGGTGAGGCTGAGGGAGGCCGTCTGCGTCTGGGCGGATACGTCTCCGCCCAGGTTCAGGTCGGGAGCGGGCGCCGCCGCGGCGCCGCCGCCGGACGGGAAATCGAGGCCCGACAGGTCGAAATCGAAGGCCGGCTTCTCGTCCTTCGGCGCCTCGGCGGCGAGCGGAACGTCGACCGCGGCGGGGGCGGCGGGCGGCGCCAGGTCGAAATCGAGCGCGGGCACCTCGCCGGAAACGGGCAGGTCGGGTTGCGGCGTCTTCGTCGTGCCCAGGTCGAGGTCGAAGCTCGTCGACTCGGGTGCCGCCACGGGCGCAGCGGCCGCCGGAGCGGAATCGAGGTCGAAGTCGAGGTCCGGCTTCGGCGCGGGGGCCGACGCCTCGAACACCGGCGCCGGCGCGGCGGCCCCGGCGGCACCGCCATAGAGCGGATTCGTGGGATCGATCTGGATGCCCATCGCCGCGGCCTTCGCCCACGTCGCACTGGACTCGCCGACGGCGCCGCGAAGCTCCTTGGCGATCGTCTCGAAGGCGGTGGCGCTCTTCCTCGCATGGTAGATCTCGAGGAGCTTGAGCGGGATCTCGTGGCGGCCCTTGTCGCGCGCCATCGCCTCCTTGAGGATTTCCTCCGCCTGCGCGTCGCGGCCGTAGGCGATGTAGACCTCGGCCTCGGCCACCGGATCGACCTCGTCCGTGTCGATCGTGCCCGGGCCAGTCTTGTCGAAGTCCGTGAGGAAGGAGCTGTTGCCGGTGTCGACGAGCCCCCCGCCGGCCTTGCCGGTCACGGTGCTGGGCTTGAGGTCCGACGGAAAGGCGCTGGTCATGGAACTCGACGGGCCCGCCTCTTCCCTCTGCCGGCGCCGTCGCATGAACATGAATGCGCCAAGCCCGAGCACACCGACGCCCCCGATGCCGCCCAGGACGATCGGCAGGTTGTCCATCACCTGGTCGACGAAGCTCGGTTCCGGCGGCGGGGGAGGCGGCGCCTTCTTGGCGGGCTTGGGCGGCGCCGGCTTGGGCGCCTCCGCCACTTTCGGCGGCTCGGCCGGCTTCGGCGCGTCCGCGGGCTTCGCTGCGTCGGCGGGCTTGCCCGCGTCGGCCGCCTTCGGGGCCTCAGGCGCGGGTTTCGCGGGTTCCGCGGGCTTGGGCGGCTCCACAGGCGCGGCGGCCACCTTCGCCTCCGGGGCCTTGGCGGGCTCGCCCGGCTTCACCGGCGCGCCACCCTTGAGATCGACGAGCCGCTGCATGTCGCGGATCTGCTTCTCGAGGTCGGAGACGCGGGACTGCGCTTCCTTGAGCGCCTTGTCCTTCGCGGTGAGCTCCTCCTGCATGGCATTCAGGCGCTCCTGCGTCGCCGCGCCGGTGCCGGCCGCAACGCCCTTGGCGCCGTCGGTCTTGGAGAGCTTCAGGACATCCTTCGTCTCCGCAGGCGGCGGTGCCGGGGGCGACACGGCCGCCGCGCCGACCTGTCCGGCCGCAATGCGCGTGGACTCCGGCCGGGCGGGCATCGATGCCACGCCGCCCGCGAGCCCTTCGCGATAGGCCCGCCAGTTCGCCACGTGCGCACGCACCTCCTGGTTGGCCTCCTTCCCGGAGATCTTGCCCACTTCCTCGGCAGAGGGAACGCGCAGGATCTGGCCCGCCTTGAGGCGATTCATGTTGTTGTCGATGAACGCCGCCTTGTTCTCCCGGTAGAGCGCGGCGAGCATCTGCTCCATGCTCACTTCGGCCGGCTTCACCTGCGTGGCGATCTTGTTCAGGTTCTCGCCCTTCTCGACGGGCCCGTAGGTGTCGCCGCCGGCGTCCTTCACGAGGCCCGGCGCGGCAGCCGCGAGTTCCGAGCGTGCGGAGGGTGCGCCGGACGGCGGCGGCACCGGCGTGGCGGCAGCGGCGGGAGCGGGAGCGGGCGCTGCCGCAAGCGGTGCAGCCGCCGGCGCGGCGGAAACCGGCGCCCGCGCCTTCGCGTCGGCGAACCCGGGGGGATCGAGCAGGATCGGGTACTCGCGCTGCAGGCGGCCGGCGGGCCAGGTCACCTCGATCAGCACGTCGACGAACGGCTCGTTGATCGGCGCGACGCTCGTCACCTTGAGGTAGGGCTGGCCGTTGGCTCGCTTTTCGACGGAGAACCGGAGCAGGCGCAGGACGGAGGAATACTCGATCCTCGCGTCGCGATAGGACTCGGGCGACGCGACGCGTGCCGAGAGCGATTCCAGCTCGCCCGGCTGCAGGGACACGAGGTCGATCTCGGCGGCGAGGACCTGCCCAAGCGCCGAATTGACGGTGAGCTTTCCGAGGCCCGCAGCGTGGACCGCGAACGAGGCCCCGACGAGCAGCGCAAACGCTACCGCGGATTTGATTTTGCCCAGCATTGTGTGCCCTCTCCCACCCCGGGGACTAGGTAAGAAATACAGCCAAATCAAATACTTGTCGTTTCAATTTCACCCGGATTTTCACATTATCGCGTAAATCCGGCTTTTTTCAACCACTTTTTCCCCGGCTGCCCCTTGCGCGCCGCCATCGGCCGGACCCTATCCGAGCGCGCCGCAGACGATGCGCAGCATGCGCCGCAACGGCTCCGCGGCGCCCCAGAGCAGCTGGTCGCCGACCGTGAAGGCCGACAGGTACTCGCCGCCCATGCGCAGCTTGCGCAGCCGGCCGATGGGCACCTCGAGCGTGCCGGTCACGGCCGCCGGCGTGAGCCGCTCGAGCGTCTCCGGCCGTCGGTTGGGAACGACACGCACCCACGCGTTGGCGCCGGCGAGAAGGGACTCGATTTCCGGCAGCGGAAGGTCCTTGCGCAGCTTCAGCGTCAGGCCCTGGCTGTGGCAGCGCATGGCGCCCACGCGCACGCACAGGCCGTCGACGGCCACGGGGGAATCCTCCCGGCCGAGGATCTTGTTGGTCTCGGCGTGGCCCTTCCATTCCTCGCGGCTCTGCCCGTTGCCGAGGTCGGAGTCGATCCACGGCAGGAGGCTGCCGGCCAGCGGCACGCCGAAATGCGTCGTCGGAAACTTCTCGTCGCGCAGGATCCCGGCCACCTCGCGGTCGATGTCGAGGATCGCCGATGCGGGGTCCGCGAGCAGCGCCTTGGCGGCGAAGTGCACCTCGCCCATCTGCTGAAGGAGCTCGCGCATGTTCTGAGCGCCCGCGCCCGACGCGGCCTGGTAGGTCATGGCGCTCACCCACTCGACGAGGTCGGCCTTGAGCAGCCCGTCGATCGCCATGAGCATGAGGCTCACCGTGCAGTTGCCGCCGATGTAGTTCTTCACGCCCGCGGCCATCGCCCGGTCGATCACCGGCCGGTTGACGGGATCGAGGATGATGACGGCGTCCTTCTCCATGCGCAGCGCCGAGGCCGCGTCGATCCAGTAGCCGTTCCACCCCGCCGCGCGCAGCTTCGGGTACACCGCCTTCGTGTAGTCGCCGCCCTGGCAGGTGACGAGGATCTCGTGCTTCGCGAGCGCCGCGATGTCGCTCGCGTCCTTCAGGGGGCCCGTCGGCCGGCCGATGTCCGGTCCCGCCGCGCCCACGTTCGAGGTGGTGAAGAACGCGGGTTCGACGAGGTCGAAGTCCCCCTCGGCGCGCATGCGCTCCATGAGCACGGATCCCACCATGCCGCGCCACCCGATGATGCCTGCCGTCTTCCTGTTCGCCATTTTCGTCTTTCGCGTGGGGAGGCGCCTTTCCGGTCGCGGAGGCGGGTCGCCTCCTTCCCCCGCATCCTCTTGCCGTGTCTATAGGGCCTTCAGGACCGCCGTGCCCATCTCGGCGGTCGTGCAGGGTTTGGCGCCGCGCCCGGCGATGTCCGCCGTTCGCAGCCCCGAGGCAAGCGCCTTCCTCACCGCCGTCTCGATCCGGGCGGCGACTTCCGCCAGGCCGAAGGTGTAGCGGAACATCATCGCCATCGACAGGATCTGCGCGAGCGGGTTCGCCACGCCCTTGCCCGCGATGTCCGGGGCGGAACCGTGGATGGGCTCGTAGAGCCCCTTGCCGCCCGCGTCCAGCGAGGCCGACGGCAGCATGCCGATGGAGCCCGTGAGCATCGAGGCCTCGTCGGAGAGGATGTCGCCGAACATGTTGCCGGTCACGAGCACGTCGAACTGGCGCGGGTTGCGCACGAGCTGCATCGCGCAGTTGTCGACCAGGATGTGGGTGAGCCCGACGTCCGGGTACTCTGGCGCGATCTCCTCGGCCAGGTCGCGCCAGAGCTGCGTCGTCTCGAGCACGTTCATCTTGTCGACCGAGCAGAGCCGCTTGCCGCGGCTCCGGGCCGTGCGGAAGCCCACGTGCAGGATGCGGCGGATCTGCGCCTCCGTGTAGTGCATCGTGTTGAAGCCGACGCGGCTGCCCTTCTCGCCCGTGATGCCCCGCGGCTGGCCGAAGTAGATGTCGCCCGTGAGCTCGCGCACGATCATGATGTCGAGGCCCGAGACCACCTCGGGCTTGAGCGTGGAGGCGTCGGCGAGCTCCGGGAACACGGTCGCCGGACGCAGGTTGGCGAAGAAGTCGCACTCCTTGCGCAGCCCCAGGATCGCCCGTTCCGGGCGCTTGTCGCGCGGCAGCGCGTCGTACTGCGGCCCGCCCACGGCGCCGAAGAGCAGCGCGTCGGCCTGCTTCGCCAGCGCGAGCGTCGCGGCGGGCAGCGGGTCGCCGGCGGCATCGTAGGCGGCGCCGCCCACCGGCGCCACCTCCGTCTCGATCTTCAGGCCGTCGGAGCGCAGCGCCTCGAGGACCCGCACGGCCTCTTGAAGGATCTCGGGGCCGATCCCGTCGCCGGGCAGGAGCGCTATCTTCATGGCGCCCTCACGAGAAGATCCAGGGCTCCGCCGACCGGCGCCGCTCCTCGTAGGCGCGGATGGCGTCCTGCCGCCGCAGCGTGAGGCCGATGTCGTCCCAGCCGTTCACGAGGCACTCCTTGCGGAAGGGCTCGACGTCGAAGCGCATGACCTGCCCGGAGGGCGTCGCCACCGTCTGCGCCGGCAGGTCGATCGCCAGGCGATAGCCGGCGTGGGCGGCGACCTCCTGGAACAGGTGGTCTAGGTGGAAGTCCGGCAGCACGATCGGCAGCAGCCCGTTCTTGAAGCAGTTGTTGAAGAAGATGTCCGCGAAGGAAGGCGCGACGATCGCGCGAAAGCCGTACTGCTGCAGGGCCCAGGGCGCGTGCTCCCGCGAGGACCCGCAGCCGAAATTCTTGCGCGCGAGGAGGATCGAGGCGCCCCGGTAACGCGGCTGGTTCAGCACGAAGTCCGGGTTCGGCTTCCTCGAGGCGGGATCCTGCCCGGGTTCGCCCGGGTCGAGGTAGCGCCACGCGTCGAACAGGTTCGGCCCGAAGCCCGTGCGGTGGATGGACTTCAGGAACTGCTTGGGAATGATCGCGTCGGTGTCGACGTTCTCGCGGTCGAGCGGCGCGACCAGCCCCGCGTGGAGGGTGAACTTTTCCATCTAGCGGTTCTTGTCGGCGGCCTTTTCGATCGCCTCGCCGCCCTTCTTGATGTCCTTGCCGAGGCCCTCGACGGTGTTGCAGCCGGCGAGCGCGATGGCGACGGCGGCCGCGAGGAGGATGCGGATCATGGCTGTTCTCCGGTTCAGTTGATTCTGCGGACGTCCACGAAGCGGCCGGCCAGCGCGGCGGCGGCGGCCATCGCGGGGCTCACGAGGTGCGTGCGCCCGCCGGCACCCTGCCGGCCCTCGAAGTTGCGGTTCGAGGTCGAGGCGCAGCGCTCTCCCGGCGAGAGCCGGTCGTCGTTCATGCCGAGGCACATCGAGCACCCGGGCTCGCGCCATTCGAACCCCGCGTCGGTGAAGACCCGGTCGAGCCCTTCCTGCTCGGCCTGGCGCTTCACCAGCCCCGAGCCCGGCACCACCAGGGCGAGCTTCACGCGCGGGTCCACCCGCCGGCCGCGAACGACCGCCGCGGCCGCGCGCAGGTCCTCGATGCGCGAGTTCGTGCACGACCCGATGAAGACCTTGTCGATCGCGATTCCGGAGATGGGGGTGCGCGGGTCGAGCCCCATGTACTCGAGCGCCCGTTCCATGGCCTCGCGGCGCACGGGGTCCTTCTCGGCCGCCGGGTCGGGCACGCGGTCCTCGATCGACACCACCATCTCCGGCGACGTTCCCCAGGTGACCTGGGGCTTGAGGGCGGCGGCCTCGAGCACGACCTCGCGGTCGAATCGCGCGCCCGCGTCCGTGACGAGGGTGCGCCAGTAGGCCGCCGCGCGCTCGAAGGCGTCCCCCTGCGGGGCGAAGGGCCGGGCGCGCAGGTAGGCAATCGTCGTCTCGTCGACGGCGACCATTCCGGCACGGGCGCCGGCCTCGATCGCCATGTTGCACACGGTCATGCGGCCTTCCATCGTGAGGCCGCGGATCGCCGAACCCGCGAATTCGATGGCGTGGCCCGTGCCGCCGGCGGTGCCGATGGTGCCGATGACGGCGAGCACCACGTCCTTGGCGGTGACGCCCGCCGGCAGCGCCCCCTCGACCGCGATGCGAAGCGACTTCGCCTTCTTCGCGAGCAGGCACTGGGTCGCCAGCACGTGCTCGACCTCGCTCGTGCCGATGCCGAACGCGAGCGCTGCGAAGGCGCCGTGGGTGCTGGTGTGGGAATCGCCGCACACGACCGTCATGCCCGGCAGCGTGGCCCCGAGCTCCGGCCCGATCACGTGCACGATGCCCTGCCGCTGGTGCCCCATGCCGTAGTAGACCGGCAGGCCGAACTTCTCCACGTTGCGGTCGAGGGTCTCGACCTGCAGCCGCGCGATGGGGTCGGCGATGCCCCGCTCGAGGCCCTTCGTGGGCACGTTGTGGTCGGCCGTGGCCACCACCGAGCCGATGCGCCACGGCTTGCGGCCGGCGAGCGCGAGCCCCTCGAAGGCCTGCGGGCTCGTCACCTCGTGCAGGAGGTGGCGGTCGATGTAGATGAGGGCGGTCCCGTCCGGCTCCTCGTGCACGAGGTGGGACTGCCAGAGCTTGTCGTAGAGGGTGAGCGCGTTCATGGCGAGGGGAAATTATAACCCGCGCCCGCCCGCCCTCCGAGCGCTCACGCCTCTTCCGGGTCCGGGTCCTCGAGCGGCGGGGGCGCGCGGCCCGCGCCGGCCGTCGCGGCCGCGGCCGGGATGCGCGGCGTCGCGCAGGCGACATCCGCGTTCTGCGCGCGGTGCCGCAGCGCGTGGTCGGCGAGCACCAGCGCGAGGAAGGCCTCGGCGATCGGGGTGGCGCGGATGCCCACGCAGGGGTCGTGCCGCCCGTGCGTCTCGATCGCCGCGGCGCTGCCCGACACGTCGACTGTGCGCCGCGCGAGGCGGATGCTCGAGGTCGGCTTGATCGCGATCGACACGACGATGTCCTGCCCCGTCGAGATGCCGCCGAGGATGCCGCCGGCGTGGTTGGAGAGGAATCCCTCCGGCGTCATCTCGTCCGAGTGCTCCGTGCCCAGCTGCGCGGCCGCGGCGAACCCGGCGCCGATCTCCACGCCCTTCACCGCGTTGATGCCCATCATCGCCTGCGCGATGTCGGCGTCCAGGCGACCGTAGAGCGGCTCGCCCCAGCCGGGCGGCGCCCCCGCGGCGACGACCGTGAGACGCGCGCCGCAGGAATCCCCGGACTTGCGCAGCCGGTCCATGTAGGCCTCGAGGTGGGGGACGATCGTCGCGTTGGCCGCGAAGAAGGGGTTCTTCCCCACGAGGTCCCAGGACTCGAAGGGGATCGCATGGGGGCCCAGGTGCGTGAGGTGGCCGCGAATGGCGACGCCGTAGCGCTCGCGCAGCCATTTCCTCGCGATGGCGCCGGCCGCCACGGCAGGCGCGGTGAGGCGCGCGGAGGACCGGCCCCCGCCGCGCGGGTCGCGGATGCCGTACTTCTGCAGGTAGGTGTAGTCCGCGTGCCCCGGGCGGAAGCTCTCCGCGATCTTCGCGTAGTCCTTGCTGCGCTGGTCCTCGTTCGCGATCAGGAGCGCGATCGGCGCGCCGGTCGTGCGGCCCTCGTGGACGCCGCTGAGGATCTCGACGCGGTCCTCCTCGCGGCGCTGCGTCACGTGCCGCGAGGTGCCGGGCTTGCGGCGGTCGAGGTCGGGCTGGATGTCGGCCTCCGATAGCGCCATCCCCGGCGGGCAGCCGTCCACCACGCAGCCGATGGCCGGGCCGTGCGACTCGCCGAAGGTGGTGACGGTGAAGAGGGTGCCAAGGGTGTTGCCGGACATGAGGCGAGGCGTGGCGAGGGAATCGCGTCCGAGTTTAGCACGCGGGTCGGCGCCGCCTCCCTAGCGCCGGCCCCCGCGCAGGGCGGCGACCTTCGCCTGCAGCGCCTCGGGCGTGGCCGACGCCGGGGCCATCGCCGGCGCCACCTCGAGGGCGATGCGCGAGAAGACGCCGCGGCGGAAGGGCCGCGTCATCGCAATCCCGCCGTGGCGGCTGAAGAAGCTGCCGTAGAGCCCCTTGAGCGCCATCGGCACCACCGGGACCGGCGAGCGATCGAGGATGCGCGAGATGCCCGTGCGGAAACGCTGGATCTCGCCGTCCTGCGTGATCGCGCCTTCCGGGAAGATGCCCACGAGATCTCCCTGGGCGAGCGCCGCGGCGACCTCGTCGTAGGCGCGTTCGAGCAGCGCGGGGTCTTCCTTCGCAGGCGCGATCGGGATCGCCTTCGCCGTCCTGAAGACGAAGGACAGGACGGGGATCGCGAAGATGCGGTGGTCCATCACGAAGCGGATGGGCCGCGGGCTCGCCGCGAGGATCACCAGCGCGTCCACGAAACTCACGTGGTTGCAGACGACGACCGCCGGGCCCTTCTCCGGGATGTTCTCCATCCCCTTCTTTCCCAGCCGGTAGGCCGAGTGGACGAGGAGCCAGCACAGGAAGCGCATCAGGAACTCGGGCACCAGCCCGTAGATGTAGGCGGCGACGGCCGCGTTCATGAGGCCGACCACGAGGAAGAGCTGCGGCAGGGTGAGGCCGGCGCGCAGCAGCGCGGTGGCCATGAGGGAGGCCGCGATCATGAAGACGGCGTTGAGGATGTTGTTGGCCGCGATGACGCGCGCGCGGTGCGCGGGTTCCGCGCGGCTCTGGATGAGCGCGTAGAGCGGCACCGAGTAGAAGCCCGCGAAGAGCGCGAGGAGAAAGAGGTCCGCCATCACGCGAAGGCTCGCGCCGTCGCTGGCGAAGGCGGCGGCGCCGCGCACGCCCTCCGGCGCCATCCCCCGGCTCGCGAGCCACAGATCCACCGCGAAGACGGTGATGCCGATGGAGCCGAAGGGCACGAGCCCGATCTCGACCTTCCGGCCCGACAGCCGCTCGCACGCGAGCGCGCCCAGCCCGATGCCCGCCGAGAAGACGGCGAGAAGCACCGTCACCACGTTCTCGTCGCCGCCGAGGACGTCCTTCGCGAAGGGCGTGAAGGAGGTGAGGAAGATCGACCCCACGAACCAGAGCCACGAGATCCCGAGGAGCGAGTGCAGCACCGTCCGGTCGCGCGCGGCGACGCGCAGGTTGGCCCAGGTCTCCGTGAAGGGGTTCCAGTTGATCGCGAGGTCCGGCTCCGGCGCGGGCGATCGCGGGACGAACCCCGCCGCGATCCGGCCGAGCGCCGCGACCGCCAGGCACGCGATGGCCACGGCCGTGGCGCCGCCCTCCCCGGATCGCACGAGGAAGCCGGCGGCCATCGTTCCGAGGAGGATCGCCACGAAGGTCCCCATCTCCACCAGGCCGTTGCCGCCCGTGAGTTCCTCGTCCTTCAGGTGCTGCGGCAGGTAGGCGTACTTCACCGGCCCGAAGAGCGTCGAGTGCACTCCCATGAGGAAGACGGCGAGGTAGAGAAGCGCGGGCGTGCGGCCGGCGAACCCGGCGGCGGCCACGGCCATCACCACGATCTCGAGGTTCTTCACGAAGCGGATGAGGGCACCCTTCTCGACCTTGTCCGCGACCTGGCCCGCGGTGGCGGACAGGAGCACGAAAGGCGCGATGAAGATCGCGCCGATCACGAACCCCGCGGTCGCGGGATCCACGCCGCCCCACTCGGCGGAGCGGTAGGTGGCGAGCAGCGTGAAGGCGAACTTGAAGAGGTTGTCGTTCGCCG
>Ga0209476_10000110_pt1 | contig 53835 bp, 58 predicted proteins | sample KloWWTrecipitate_FD_187179 | JGI IMG/M metagenome (GOLD analysis project Ga0209476, IMG submission 187179) | Active sludge microbial communities from Klosterneuburg, Austria, studying microevolution and ecology of nitrifiers - Klosterneuburg... | ecosystem: Engineered > WWTP > Aerobic digester... | reverse complement strand
CGCCAATCGACCAGACGTTCTCGCGCATAGGCATAGCTGGCGATCATCGTCGAGGGAATGGTCGCCGGCAGCGGCGAGGCAACAGCAATGATCGGGGGCACGCCGATCGCGGCCAGCAGCGGTGTCGCGATTGCCGAACCGCCCTTGCCGAGTAGCCCACCCAGGAAACCAATGCCAACGCCGATACAGGCGGCCCAGACAAGGGTCATCTGGTGGACGAGATGATGGTCATGAGACCAATGATATGTAGTCGTCGCGGAACACTGCGTTGTTCGTGGTGTCGCCCGTGGGCAGCGGTACGGCGATCGGCTCGTCGTTGCGCACGAACTGCACGCTTCCGACGCCGCGGAAATCGGTGAGCGTCAAGACCAGCTGGCCGATCGACAGCACCTGGTCGCTGGCCGGGATGTCAGCAAAGGCATCGGACAGCTGGACCACGGCGCTTCCCCTGTTGAGGGTGACCTCCAGCACCGCCGCCGTATCCGGGGTCGCTGTACGCAGCCCCCGACTCTCCTCTGCCGGATTCGGACCCGCCAACAGATCGAGCGCAATCATCTCGATCGTCACTGGGATGGCGAGACGATGTCGCACTGCCACCAACCGGTTGTCCGAGACGAACCACAGCGTGGCCGCCTCGGTATCAACGACGGTGGTCGGGACCGCCGTGTCCGACGGACGAAGTCCGTTGGGCAGCTCGCTGTCACCCAACTGTTGAGGTTCGCCCTGCGCAGGAAACCCGCAGCTCGCCAACGCGAGAAGGGAGACCAACGAGAGACGGACGACCGCACCAACGGCTCGATTCATGGTGCACCCGGAATCGTGACGATGAACCTGGCGCCACCCGAGGGCGCATCGACGACCTCTATCCGACCGCCGTGCATCCTGACGTGTTCGTCGACCAAGGCCAATCCCAGCCCCGTTCCCTTCGGTTTGTCCTCAGGCTGTGCCATCGAGCCGCGATTGAAGCGGCCGAAGATGGCCAATCGTTCGGATTCAGGCACACCTGGCCCTTCATCGTCGACCATGACCGTGAGGACATTCGCGTCCAACGACACCGCCACCTGCACCACACCGCCGGCGTACCGATCGGCGTTCTCGACGAGATTGGCCATGACACGCTCGAACCGCGTGCCATCGAGGCGAACGATGCACGGGCGTACCGGCTCGACCCGCAGCCGCGAGGGCTCGACCGATGCCTGCGCGAGTACGCCCTCGATGACCTTCGCAACGTCGACGTCGTTGATGTCGAGCACTGCCACCCCGGAGTCGATGCGAGCGATCTCGAGGAGCTCGAGTGTCAGCCGAGTGAATTGATCGAGCTGCTGACGAAGTATGTCCATGGCATATTGGCCGCGCTCGGTGAGCTCGCTACGGTTCGCCATGTTCACGGCCGCACCCATCGCCGTCAGCGGCGTGCGCAACTCATGGCTCACATCGGCGGTGAAGCGATGCTCTCGGTCGATGCGCGCCTCGACGGTGCCTGCCATCTCGTTGAATGCTTCGGCCATTGGCGCCAGATCGGGGTCGCCGCCGACATCCAACCGATGAGAGAGATCGCCATCGCTGATCACCCGTGCGGATGCTGCCACGGTGACCAGTGGCCGTAGCACTCGCCGAGAAACGATCCAACCGGCAAGGGCACCGCCGATGGTGGTGATGGACGCGGCAGCGAACAGCACCGTGGACAACACGTCCAGCGTTCGCTCGTACTCCAACGCGGAGATGAACTCGAAGTAGACCGCATCGCGGCCGGGAAGCGCTATCCCGAACACGAAGTACGGCTCACCGTTGACTCGGACTCGCTGGCGGGCGGCCCCCTTGGTATCGACCAGGGTGACCAGTTCTTGCGGTACTGCCGACTCACCGAGCTCGACGACCACCGAATACCACTGGTCCTGGACCCTCATGACCGCTCGCGCCTGAGTGTTGGACTGCAGTGTTTCCAAGATGTCGGCAGGTTGCAGCGTGGCCGTTCCCAACTGGCCCTTGACGACCAACGCGTTCAGCATCACCTGGCGATCAGCGAGCGCTTCTCGCTTGTCCAGCAGGTACCACCGGGTCAGCTGATAGGTCGCGGTGCTCATCAACACCGATACCAGCAACGCGAGCGCGGCAAACGCGATGGTCGTTCGCGCGCGCAGCCCTCGCCGACGTACGGGACGCAACCGTCACCGCACCATCTTGTAGCCGAGGCCACGAGCGGTGACCAGGTATTGCGGATTTCCGGGGATCGTTTCGATCTTCGATCGCAGCCGGGCGATGTGGGTGTCCACCAGCCGGCCATCGCCGCCGCCGGGATAGTCCCACACATCCTCCAACAACTGCTGCCGTGAGAAGACTTTGCCGTCACCCTCTGCCAGCCGACACAGCAGATGGAACTCGGTTTTGGTCAACTGCACCGGTTCGCCCGCCTTCAACACGACGCCTTCCGACACCCTGACCTCGATGTCGCCGAACACCGAGTTGGCGGCGCTATCGCGGTGGCGCGAGCGCAGCTGCACCCGTATGCGGGCCAGCAGTTCGTGCTCGTTGAACGGCTTCGTGACGTAGTCATCAGCACCAACTTCCAGCCCGGCGACCACATCATGGCTGTCCTGCTGCGCCGACACGATGATCACTGGGACCTGGCTGGTCCGCCGGATCTCGCGACACACATCGAACCCACTCATCCCACCCGCCAGACGAACGTCGAGCAACACGAGATCGATGCTCGCCTCCGCGAAACGGTCGAGAGCCTGGCCCCCATCGGACGCCTCGACGACTCGGTAACCGTTGTCCTCCATCAGCAGGCGCAACAGGGTTCGAATGGTCTGATCGTCCTCGACCAGCAAGATGGTGGCGCTCATGCTCAGGCAGTCTACGAACCTTGACGGTCCCCCATTGGCAGACCCGTGTCCGACGGGGCAGCGACAGGCGTGTCCCGGGCAATGGGAATAATACCCCAGGGGGTATAGTTGATCATGACACGCCACACAAGGAGCCTGAGTCGCATGTTTTTCCGCCAGTACTACCTCGAGTGCCTCTCCCACGCCAGCTACCTCATCGGCGATACCACCACCGGTCGGGCCGTGGTGGTCGATCCGCAACGAGACATCGCCGAGTACGTCGCCGATGCGGAGCTCCACGGCCTGCGGATCGAGAAGGTGCTGGAGACCCACTTCCACGCCGACTTCCTGTCCGGGCACCTCGAACTGGCCGAGCGCACCGGCGCGACGATCGGGTACGGACACGCCGCCGAAGGTCGTGCGGAGTTCCCGATCGAGACGTACGCCAACGGCCAGGTGATCGCGTTGGGTGAGGTCGAGTTGAAGATCCTCGAGACGCCGGGACACACGCCGGAATCGATCAGCATCGTCGTGCATCCGCACGGGTCGAGTGCTGCACCGTACGGGGTGCTCACCGGCGACACGATGTTCATCGGCGATGTCGGCCGACCTGACCTGCTCGCATCCGTCGGTGTCACTGCCGACGAACTTGCCCGCCAGCTGTTCCACTCGCTCCACGAACAATTGCTCACCCTGCCCGACGACACCAAGGTGTATCCAGCGCACGGTGCCGGCTCGGCGTGCGGCAAGAACCTTTCGACCGAGACCGTGTCGACCATCGGCGAGCAGCGCCGGATGAACTACGCGCTCGCGCCGATGAGTGAAGACGAGTTCGTCGAGGCCGTCACCCAGGGCCAGTCGGTGGCGCCGCTGTACTTCTCGTTCGCAGCCAATCGCAATCGTGAGCAGCGCGAACTGTTGTCCGACGACATCTCCGTGCCGGCGCTCACGCTCAGCAAGGTCCTCGCCCACCAACTCGACGGGGCAGTGGTGATCGACGCTCGCGAGGACATGGCGTTCGCCGCCGGGCACCTGCGCGGGTCGATCAATGTGGGCCTCGGCGGCCGCTTCGCCGAATACGCCGGTGAGGTGATGACCCCTGAGACGCCGATCGTCCTGGTGACCCCTCCCGGGCATGAGTCTGAGGCAAGGGTGCGCCTCGCCCGCATCGGGTTCGACAACGTCCTGGGGGCGCTCGAGCACCCCGTCGACAGCTTTCTCGACTACCCCCACCTGATCGAGCCGCTGTCGCGCCTCTCCGCTGCGGCACTCGCGGAGCGGATCCACAGCGTCGCCGACCTCGTGCTCGTCGACGTCCGTAACCCCGGAGAGGTCGCCCTCGGGAGCATCCCCGGGGCACGTCACATCCCTCTACCCGCACTCCTGATCAGCCTCGACGCGCTCGACCCGCACGCCCCCACCGTCGTCTTCTGCGCGGGTGGCTACCGGTCGGCCATCGCCTCCAGCCTCTTGCGTGCTCATGGCTTCGACGACGTCTCGGACCTCGTTGGTGGCTACACCGCCTGGCAGACCACCCTCAGCGGCGACCCTGGCCTGGTGATCTGAACCATGCGCGGGCTGCTTGCCTCCCCGCTCGGGTTTCTGATCGGCCTGTCGCTGGGCGCCCTCGGCGGAGGTGGCTCCATCCTGGCCGTCCCGGCGCTCGTCTACGCGGCCGGGCAGTCACCCAAGGACGCCACCACCACCTCGCTCGTCCTGGTCGCGGTGACGGCACTGATCGGAATGATCCCCCACTGGCGCGGCGGCCGGGTCCGCGTCGCTCCGGGTTTCATCTTCGGCCTCGCCGGCATCGGCGGATCTCTGCTGGGCTCACGTTGGAACAAGGCCGCCGACCCCGACGTGCTGCTGATCCTGTTCTCGGGCCTGATGCTCGTCGCGGCATACGGGATGTGGCGTCGCGTGCGCACCGCGGCGCCGGTGGCGTCCGTGCCGAAGTCCGTCGGAGCGGCGGCAGCACCGGTCGCTCCCCCGCCCGTCGGGTTCGATCCGATGACGATCACGAAGGTGGTCGGGGCAGGCACCATCGTCGGGCTGCTCACCGGCTTCTTCGGTGTCGGCGGGGGGTTCGTGATCGTCCCGGCATTGGTGCTCGCACTCGGCTTCACGATGCCGGAGGCCATCGGTACCTCCCTGCTCGTGATCGCGATCAACGCGATGGTGGCGCTGACCACCCGGCTGCAGAGTGGTGCGATCGAGTGGGGCACGGTGCTCCCGTTCACGATCGCCAGCATGATCGGCGTGCTCGTCGGCAGCCGCCTGGCCAGCACACGCGACTCCAGTTCACTGCAGCGCTGGTTCGTCTGGCTCCTCGTGGCAGTCGCGGTCTACACCGCCGTCCGTTCCGTGCTCGCCTTGTGGTGACCCGACCAGCCGTTGTCCGACGTCGCCTGCGGTCGGGACTCGGCCGGAGAGCAGGACCTCGAACTCCTCAACTGTCGCGGCTCAGTGCTTGAAGTTCACGTGCGGGAGGATCTTGAGCAGCCACTTTGGGGCGTACCAGCTCTTCTCGCCGAGCAGGGCCATCGTCGCCGGAACCAGCATGACTCGAACCACCGTCGCATCGAGGAAAACTGCCATCGCCAATGTCAATCCGAGTTCGGTGGGTGGGATCGGCCCTGTCACGCCGAATGCGATGAAGACGATGATCATGATGGCAGCGGCGTTCGTGATCGGTCGGCCCGTGCGGGCAATGCCCTCACGAACTGCCCGAAGCGTGTCACCGGTCGCCTGGTGGCGTTCCTTGATCGCCGCCAGCAGAAACAGCTGGTAGTCCATCGACAGCCCGAAGAGCAGCGCGAAGAAGAACAGCGGTGCCCACGCGTCGACGAACCCCTGCGACTGGAACCCGATGAGGGACGACGCGAAGCCGTGTTGGAACACGATCGTGGCGAAGCCGAAAGCGGCACCCACCGTCAGCAGGTTCATCACGATCGAGAAGGTCGCGATGACGATGCTGCGGAAGACGACGAGCAGCAGCATGAAGGCAACAATCAAGATGATGCCGATGGCATAAGGGGCTCGGTCGGTGAGCACGTTGGTCAGGTCATGGTTCTGCGCTGCCGGCCCACCGACGTGCGCGTTCGGCACGGTGGTGTCGAGTTGGCTGCGCAGATTGCCGACCATGTCGAAGGTGGCCGGATCGTCGATCGCAGTGCCCGGGATGACACGCACCACGACTCTTCCAGTGGTCGCCATCTCGGTCACGATGCGGGCGTCGACCACGTTCGCCACGCCCGTGGCGGTGGCGATGACGGCCTGCGCATCATCGGTGTTCACGGTGACGAACGCCGGTGCTGCTGCACCCGGACCGAAATCCGCGATCAGCTGCTCGTAGCCGTCGCGGCTGGTGCGGCCCTCATCCACGACACGAGCGCCGGGCATGCCCAGCTTCATCCCGAACGACGGGATGATGAGTGCGCCGAGCAGCACGAGGCCGATGGCCAGGACCATGCCCGGGCGCCGCAGCGCAACCCCGGTCCACCTGGCCCAGCGACCTTCGGCCTCGATGTCAGGGTCCTTCTTTCCTCGCGCCACCAGCACCTTGTCGCCCATGGCGATGAGCACGGCGGGCAACAGTGTGAGCGCGGCGAGGGCGACGGCGATGACCGAGATGATCATGCCGAGCGCCATCGTCTGGAACACCATGACAGGCACCAGGAACACCGCCGACAGCGACAGGACCACCGTCAGTGCCGACAGGAAGACCGCTTTACCGGAGGTCGACATCGTGTTCTCGATCGCGGCGATGGGGTCCTTACCCTCGAGTCGTTCCTCGCGGTAGCGACTGACGATGAACAGGCTGTAGTCGATACCGACCGCGAGACCGATCATCATCGAGAAGTTCATCGACCACACCGACACCGGCGTGATCCACGACAGCATGTGCAGAGTCGCGAACCCTGTGGCGATACCGGCGATTGCCAGCACCAGCGGGATGCCGGCAGCGAGCATTGCACCGAAGGCGATGAACAGCATGATGAGCGTCGGCAAGCCCGAAAGCAGCTCTGCTTTGTGGAGGGCCTCCTCGTTCATCTTGTTGAAGTCGCTCCACACCGGCCACTCACCCGTGACGTTTGCCGTCGAGCCGGCGGGAAGCTCGAGACTTTTCACGAACGTTCCCAGCTCGCCCGCTGCCACAGGTCGGTCGGCGTCGGCGCCGACTCGCTGCTCGACGGGGATCAGCGCGGTGAGCCCATCGCGCGAGATCATCCCGGCATCGGGTGGCATCGACAACGGATTCGCGACCGACAGCACCTTGGGCCCGCCAGCAAGCTCCTCGACCAGCGCGGAGAACCCGCTGGGATCATCAGCGATGGGGCTCGACCGATGGAACACCACCACCGGGTTCTCTGCACCCAGCGCCGGGAAGTCGGCACGGAGCTCCATACGGACCCGCTCGGCGGTCGAACCCTTGGCATCCCAGCCGGCGCCGGAGAGCGACTTGGTCAGCGTAAGTGCAAGCGGCGCCGCCGCAACGGTGAGCATCAACCACACCGCGAGTACCAGCCGACGATGTCGAGCCATCGAGGCGGCCAATCGCGAGAACAGGGCTCGTTCGTCAGGCATCAGCGATGGCTCGTGGCCGGACGACGATGAAGTGTCGATGACGGTGCTCAATGGGTCTCCTCGGTAGGACGAACCCTTCGAATAATACCCCCCAGGGTATTTCTTCACCAACCCCGACAACCAGGAAGAACAGGGTCAGGCGAGCTTCATGAACATCTTCTGGACATCCTCGAGCGCGTACCCCTCTGCGGCCGCGCGCTCCGGATCGGCGACACACCAGGTCAGGCCGGCAGCGACGAGCAGGAAGCCGGCCTGCTCGAGAGCCTTGGTGACCGCTGACAGTTGCGTGAGAATCTCACGACAGTCACGGCCTTCCGCCAGCATCTGCTGCACACCCCGCACCTGGCCCTCCGCACGCTTGAGGCGCCTGGTCAAACCTTCAATCGTCTCTGCGGGCAGCTCCACAATCAATGTCCTTCCGATTGGCCGTCGAGCCCGATGCTATACGGGGAGGGGTATGTTGTGGGGACCAGCAGGGTCGGTCACGTCGTGACGACAGGTACCGCCGGGCCGGGACGGCGCGTTGACTGGCGACCCGCAAAGCGCGCCGCGATGGGGCTGAACAGGGCCGTGATCAACACGAACCCTGCCGCAACAGCTCCGAGTTGCGTCCCATCGCTCAGCGTGGCACCCAGGCTGGCGATCACGATCGAGAACTCACCACGGGCAGCGAGCGTCACGCCGGACCGAAGACGACCCGCCGAGCCGACACCGGCGCGACTCGCCGCGTACCAGCCGGTCGCAATCTTGGTGGCGATGGCGACGACGGCGAGGCCGGCTGCCGGAGCGATCGAGTCGAGCAGCACCGCCGGGTCGATCTGAAACGAGAAGAAGACGAAGAATACGGCAGCGAACAGGTCGCGCAGCGGCCGGATGAGCTCGCTGGCTCGCTCTTGCACGGGCCCCGACAACGCGAGCCCCACGAGAAACGCGCCGATGGCAGCCGACACTTCCACCTTCTGGGCGAGACCGCCCACGACCAGCGTGAGTCCGAAGACGGCGAGCAGGAGCGGTTCGTCGGCTCCCCGATTCAAGAAGGTGCTCAGCCGCCCGCCGAACCGCAGTGCAAGGACCATGATGACCCCGACGGCGGCGAGGGCAATCGCAATCGTGCCGATCGTGGGCCCAAGTGCCCGCCCGACCACCAGCGCCGAGGCAACGGGCAGGAACAGTGCCATCGCAAGGTCCTCGATGACAAGCAGGTTGAGGATGGTCGGCGTCTCGCGGTTGTTCAGCCGGTCCAGGTCAGAGAGAACTTTCGCGATGATTCCCGAGGAGCTGACCCAGCTGACCCCACCGAGGAGAACCGCCGCCGTCGGCGACCACCCCAACAACAGCCCGGCTCCAAAACCAGGCAGAAAGTTGGCGACGGCATCCACGAGACCCGTGCCGACGCCACTTCGAAGCCCGTGGCGCAACTCGTCTGGCGAGTACTCGAGACCAAGGGTGAGCAACAACAACAACACGCCGATCTCGGCGACGGACTGGATGAAATCGTGACTCACGTCGAGTGGGAGCAGCCCTCCCTCCCCCACAGCGAGGCCCGCGATCAGGTACAGGGGAATTGCCGTGAAACCGAGCCTCCCAGCAATCCTCGCCAGGAGCGCCAGGACCATCGCAACGGCGCCGATCTCGATGAACGAAGCAGCGACATCGGCACTGGCGGCGCCGATGACCACGGCACCGATCACGACACCAGCAGATCGCGCAGTTGCTGGAGCCCCGTGCTCGTGCCGACTGCAACGACGACATCACCGGCCTCGAAGGCGGTCTCGGGACCTGGTGCCGGCATGGTGGTATCGCCGCGGACAATCGCAACGATGGAGGCGCCCGTTTTCGTGCGGTACTGGCCATCACCGATCGTCCGGCCGACCTGCTGCGACCCACTCGGTACGTCGAGCCAATCCATCGCCACACCGTCCAGGCGTTGAACGGCCGCAACCGTCGAACTCACCTGGTTCGTACCGAGAAGCTCGCCGAGCGTGACCGTGTCCTCGGCGCTCAGGTGCAGGACCGTGTGGCAGCGGTCCGGATCGTCGCGCTCGTACACGGCGAGCTCACGTCGACCGGTGCGGTGCGTGAGTAGGGCCAGTCGCTCGTTCCCGATGGTGGTGAACTCGTGCCGAACGCCTACTCCTGGAAGCAAGGTCTCCTCGATGTCGCGCATCGATCCATTCTGGCACCGATGACGTCAGGGAACCACCAGGACAGGGCGGTCGACGTGACGCAGGACCTCCTTGGGTACCGACGGCTCGACGATTCTCCGCCACCAGGACGCTTCGTGCCAGCCCACCACGATGACGTCCACGTCATGTTCGTCGGCGACGTGCTTGATCTTCGCCGCCGGGTCGCCCGTCGCGCCGAGCGGCGTCGCATCGGGTAGCGCCACGTCATCGGCGACTTGTTGAGCAGTCTCGCGCGCTCGCTCTGCATTGTCGGTCTCTTCCAGGCCGTGGGGGCCGACATCGGCTCGGTCGCCGAAGACCTCGCCCTCAGCACCGCCCATGAGCATGACGGGGTACGGAACACCCCATGCCATCGGCATGTCGCGCCAGAGCACGAGATCTGGGTCGCCAACACTGACCACCCAGTAGTCGGCGTGTTCGCCGAACAGATCGCGGGCCACGCGTGCCGCTCGGCGCGATGTCTCGCCGTCGTCGACGGCAACCAACACGCGCATGTGCGGCCAGCGACGCTCGTTGGGCCGAGCGTTCTCTTCGGGCGCTGCAGCCTGCGACGTATCAAGGGCCTTGCTGTTGTCCAGTGACATTTGAATGCCTCCTTGTCGAGTTGCTGGAGGGATACCCCCCGCGAGCGTTCGCAAGACATTCGTGTTTGAAGTCGGTGACACGGGGGAACCGAATCCAAGTTCGCAACGACGTCGCCTCGCAGCGCCGTCATCATCCAAGGAGAGACACATGATCGGTTTTATTCTTTTCCTGCTCGTCGTAGGACTCATCGGCGGCTTCGTTGCCCGCGCACTCGTTCCCGGCCGCGACGCGATGAGCGTCGGCGCCACCCTGCTGTTAGGAATCGTGGGCTCGTTCGTCGGCGGCTTCCTCGGCTACGTGCTGTTCCGCAACGATGCCAACGATGGAGCCTTTCAAGCCTCGGGCATCATCGGCTCGATCGTCGGTTCGATCATCGCCTTGCTCGTGTACCGCGCCGCCAACAAGCGCGGTCACTGACCCGATGATGCGTCCGGGCTCAGGTTTCGATGTGGCAGCGCAGGCGGCAGGCACCGCGACGCGGGTCGCGCGTCAGCAGCTCATCGACGACGAGCCCGCCGACGGCATCGCTGGCCCCGTATGCCAGCCCGAGGTGCAAACCACAGACGGTCTCGGGATCGACCAGCGCAGTGGTCTCGAACGGACACGCCCCAAGAACGATGTCGACCTGATTCCCACTTCGTTTCGCTTCAGGTTCGAAGCCGTGTCGCGCCATTGCGCCCACCAACGCATCCACCGGGTCGGCGCCGCTGCTCGCGAACCCCGTCGACCGGCGCCCAGCTCGCCGACCGACCTCGACCGCCGAGTCGCCGGTACGGATGATCTCCGTCAGGAGCAGTGCCAACCGCTCGTAGGGGCCGGTGACGCCCCAGCGGCTGTCGGCGGACGGGTTCAAGGTGTACTGCAGACGTGGCCGACCGCGACCCGCCGGCGGCGCGGTGGACTCGACCACGAGCCCTGCATCGACCAGCTTCGCGAGGTGCTGGCGGATTGCGTTGTGATGGAGCCCGAGGTGTGCGGTGAGCTGGGCGACGTCGACCGGATGGCCGGCGTCGACGATGAAGCGGAACAGCTCGTGGCGCGTCGGATCACCGAGCGCCCGAGCCTGGTGCTGCAGGCCGGTCATCGACCACCAACCGTGCTGGAGACTGCGAGAAGGATCAACAGCAGCACCACACCGGCCATCAGGAGATTTGCCTTCATCGTCGGATGAGCCGGTCGATCGCGACCGAGCGCGGGTCGACGGACCACTTCCTGTTCGCGCTGTGGATCAACCATCGTGCCCCTATCCAACTGACCAGCACTATTTCTAGCACTTGGCGGAAGTATACGGGCTCACGTCCGACGTTCGGGATAGTAGCGCCGACGAGCAGCGAGGGAAACGTACACCAATCCAACGAGCACCGGCACTTCGATCAGCGGGCCGACGACGCCGGCGAGCGCCTGTCCGGACGAGACGCCGAACACGCTGATCGCCACCGCGATCGCCAACTCGAAGTTGTTGCCGGCAGCGGTGAACGCGATCGACGCGTTCCGGTCGTACGGCAGCCCCATTCGCAGGCCGAGCGCGAACGTTCCGAACCACATCACCGCGAAGTAGACGAGCAACGGCAGCGCGATGCGGGCGACGTCGAGTGGCCGGTCGGTGATCGTTTCGCCTTGCAGGGCGAACAGAACGACGATCGTGAACAGCAATCCGTACAGCGCAATGGGTGCGATGCGCGGAATGAAGCGCTGCTCGTACCACTCGACCCCTCGAGCGCGTTCACCGAACGTCCGGGTGAGGAAGCCGGCAACGAGCGGAACGCCGAGGAAGACGAGCACACTCTTGGCGATCTCCCAGACCGTGACACCGATGTCATCGCTGCCGAGGCCGAGCCACCCTGGCAGCACATCGAGGTAGAACCAGCCCAATAGGGAGAACGCAACGATCTGGAAGATCGAGTTGATGGCGACGAGCACTGCGGCAAGCTCTCGGTTGCCGCAGGCCAGGTCGTTCCAGATGAGCACCATGGCGATGCACCTGGCCAGGCCGACGATGATCAGGCCCGTGCGGTATGCGGGCAGGTCCGACAGCATCAGCCATGCGAGAGTGAACATCACGGCCGGGCCGACCAGCCAGTTCATCACCAGTGACAGCCCCAGCGAGCGATGATCGGTGACGACATGGCCGATGCGCGTGTACTTCACCTTCGCCAGGACCGGATACATCATCAGCAGCAGACCGAGCGCGATCGGCAGGCTGACCGTCCCCACCTTCATACGATCCAACGTGTCGTCGAGGCCGGGGAAGGCCCGCCCGAGCACCAGCCCGGACAGCATCGCGATCCCGATCCACAGCGGCAGCAGACGGTCGAGCGTCGAGAGTCTGCCCGGTGCGACGACGGCCTCGGAGGTCACTCTCGTGTGGTCAGTTGCTTCCATGTGGTCAGCAACACGCTGCCGGCACCGGATGGAAGACCGCGGCATCGGCGAGCACCGTGTAGACCTCCCACGGCTCGGCGTCGGGCCCGTGGACCCACACCTTGTCCTGCACCGCGTAGCAGCAGGTGGTGTTCTCCTCGACGTCGGTGACGAGGCCTTCGCCGCGCAGGCGAACAATGGCCTCGTTCACGATGTCGGTGTTCTCGACCTCGACCCCGAGGTGGTTGAGCGTGCCCCCCTGCCCCTGATTCTCGATGAGCACCAGCTTCAGCGGCGGCTCGGCAATCGCGAAGTTGGCGTAGCCGGGCCGGACCTTTGCCGGCTCGGTGCCGAACAGCTTCGAATAGAAGTCGATCGCGGCGTCGATGTCGTTCACGTTGAGGGCGAGTTGTACTCGTGACATGGGAGAGTTCCTATCAGCTAGATTGACGATTGTCGATATTCGCAGTGTACGCATATATCGATGATTGTCAATATGTTGGAGACTGAAATGACGAAGAAACTTTCACTCGAGCCCGCCGTATCAGCAGCGTGCTGCGAGCCGCTGGGCAGCGATCACTTCGACGTGGCCGACGCAGCGGAACTCTCCAAGGGCTTCCACGCACTGGCCGACCCGATCCGATTGCACCTGTTGTCGATGATCGCCGCGGGCGGTGCCAGCGGGGCCTGTGTCTGTGATCTCGTGGAACCCTCCGGTCGGTCGCAGCCAACCGTCAGTCACCACTTGAAGATCCTGCGTGAGGCCGGCCTCGTGATGAGCGAGAAGCGCGGCACGTGGGCCTGGTACTTCGTTCGTGCCGAGCACGTCGCACGACTCAAAGCTGCGCTGGGCTAACGCGCCGACCTGAGGGTCAGTCGCGGGCCAGCCGCAGCCGCTTCACGACGTCGATGACGTCGGGCATCGTGTCGGATCCGTATGCCGCCGGGAGCTGGCCACGATGACCACACGGCAACGTCAACGCGAACAGGATCGACTCGTCACCCGGGTCGCTCATCCCTTCGAAGCGGTACACCTCGTCGACCGCCGCCTCCTCGGGCGCGGTCCAGCAGCCACAGCTGTCGCAACTGAGACCGGCGTCGGTGACCGAGAGCTGCGTGATCCATCCAGCACCATGCAGCTGTCGCATCCGGTCCGACAGCGTGTCCATAGGTTCGTTCATGACTCCACCAACTTTCGTCGCACATCATTGATACACCCGACAGCTTGGCTGATGATGTCGGCCATGATCGCCGCGGGTGACTGGATACTCGTGATCATGTCGAGCCCTTGGCCGGCCCACAGCGGGCGCACGCTGTAGTCATCGGCGGCGGAGGCACGAAATCGTCGTTCAGCATCGGCAACGTCCGGGTCGGCAGCCCAGTGCTGCGTGAACTCGTTGGCCACCACGCGACCGTCGTGACCCTCGGGCCAATGGGGACCGCGAACGATGTCGAAAACGTCAGTCCTCACGGTGTCAGATGCCCGACCGGCTACCAGGGCCGCTGCTTCGGCCGGGCTGGATCGAGCAGCGGTGGAGGCGAGAAAGCGGGTACCCATGGTGACCCCGGAGGCACCCAACATGAGAGCCGCGGCGAGACCGCGACCGTCGGCGATGCCGCCGGCGGCCACCACCGGCAACGGCGCGACAGCATCGACCACAGACGGGATCAGCCCGATCGTGCCACGATCTGGACGGCCATGACCGCCCGCGTCCTGACCTTGGGCGATGATGACATCGGCGCCGGCGGCGACCGCCAGCTCGATCTCCTCGGGTGATTGCACCTGGCAGATGAGCAGGGCTCCAGCGGCATGGATGTCGTCGGCGTATCGACGCGGATCGCCGAACGACAGCTGCACAGCAACTGGGTGTGTGTCGAGCGCCAGGCGTAGTGAGTCCGGCCGGCGGTCGAGTGCGAACGTGATGAAGCCGACGCCGACGCGAGCATCGCCGGCAGCGGCGAGCTCGGTGGCCAACCACTGCGGATCGGCGTACCCACCGCCGATGAGACCCAGGCCGCCCGCCGCGGAGACGGCGGCCGCCAGCTGGCCCCCGGCCGTGTCGCCCATGGGCGCCAGCAGCACCGGGTGACGGATGCCGAGCAGCGTGGTCAGTGGTGTCGAAATGGTGGGGCCGGCTGCCGATGAGGTGGTCATCGTCAGCGGTCCCTGGTCTGATCGTCATCGAGGTGATCGTCATCGAGGTGATCGTCGTCGGCGTGATCGTCGTCGGCGTAGGTCCAATCGGGCCGTTTACGCCAGAACGATTCGTCGTAGGTGGCACGACCGTCGGCGAGGTCGACCAGCTTCGGTATCGGCAGGCGTCGGGGGCGCGGACAACTGGCCAGATCGATGTGCTCGGTGAACTCGCCGGGGAAGGCACGCAGGATGCTGGTGACCATGATCTGTTCTTCGACGGCGAGGTAGCAGCGGTTGCCGTCGGTGACGTGACTCAACCAGCCAGTGATCGCATCGAGATCGCCGGCATTGCCCTCACCGAGTTCGATGCGTTCGAGGTGTTCGGTGATCGCGCTCGAACCGAGCTTGCAGGGTGGGCACTGGCCGCACGACTCGACCGACAGGAATCGTGAGAATCGATACGCGGTGTCGACCATGCAGGTGGTGTCGTCGTACACGATGAACCCTGCAGAACCCATGCCGCTGCCAATGGCAGCGAAGCCTTCGAAACTCACCGGCACGTCGAGGTGGTCGGCAGTCACAACCGCATTGGCCACGCCGGAGAACACCGCCTTCACCGTGCGCCCCGGGGCCAGCCCGCTACCGACGGCATCGATCACCGCTCGCAACGGGGTGCCCATCTCGACCTCGCCGACATCAGGAGCGATGACATCGCCCACGACGGTGGTGACGATCGTTCCTGGCGACTCGGCAGTGCCCATGGAGCGGAACCAATCGGCGCCGCGGACCAGAATGTGCGGGACGTTGGAGAGCGTCTCGACGTTGTTGACCAGTGTCGGGTTCGAACCGGACGCGCCACGCGGGGCACCGGGCTCGGCGGAGTGGGGCTGCCAGCCGAGCTGCGGCGCCGTGGCGAACAGACCGTGAATGTGCGGCGGCAGCCAGCGCGGCAGGGGTTCGTTGCCCTCGATGACCTCGAGCATCGCCTTTTCCTCGCCGAACAGATACTCCTCCGGACCGGCAACGATGGTGACCTTGCAGTCGGCACACAGCTCCGCTGACTGGAACTCCTGCACGGCGCGGGTCAGCGCCTCGATCTCGCGCACGAAGCTGGCCTTGAGGCAGATGAACGCTTCGATGGCACCCACCGCGAACGCAGCAATCGCGACCCCCTCGACGAGTTGATACGGGTTTGCGCGCAGCAGCGCCCGATCCTTGAACGTGCCCGGCTCACCCTCGGCGCCGTTGCAGACCAGATAGTGGGCGCTGCCGGTCTGAGTGGCGATGCCCGCCCACTTCTGACCGGTCGGGAAGCCACCGCCACCTCGACCGCGAAGGCCCGCCCGTTTCACCAGTTCGATCGTGGCGGTAGGGCCGAGTTCGTGGGCACGCCGGATTCCGAGGCCGCCGACACCGGTTGCGAGATAGGCGTCGATCGAGTCGATCGGTTCCGACGGCAGTAGGAAGGTTGTCATCTGCGATCCTCAAGTTCTCCCTAGCTCGCTCGCGAACGAGCGAACAGTACTGCCATCCTGCCACGTGCAGCGGTCTATAGTTCTATTACTTGCTAGACAAAAGGAGGAGTGCCGTGTCGGACGACCAACCCATCGAGCTCATCGTGTACGGCGACTTCAACTGTCCGTTCAGCGCACTCGCGAGCAGTCGTGTCCGTGACCTCGAGCGCCGCGGCATCGCACATGTCGACTGGCGAGCCGTAGAGCATGCCCCGGACATTCCACCATCCGGCAACAAGGTGACCGGCGAGTTGCTCGACGAGCTCCAAAGCGAGATCGAACAGATTCGCGGTCTGCTCACCAGCGGCGAGTCAGACCGACTCACGCGGCCCACCGTCCAGGCCAACACCAAGCTGGCCACAGCCGCCTATGCAGGCACCGCTATCGCTGAACGCCCCGCGCTACGGGCACGGCTTTTCGACGCCTACTGGTGCGAAGACGCCGACCTCGACAGGTTCGCTCTGGCCCAACTCGGTGCGAAGGAAAGCGATGCGTCGACCGCCGCGAAGTGGCAGGGCGAGTGGCTCGGCCTGGCGAAGCCGATCGTTCCCACAGTGGTGTTCCCCGACGGGTATGTGTCGAGGGGTCTCGGGGCACTCAGCCGGCTGGCACGACTGGCCGAGGAAGCTGCACCGCCGCGCCCGGCGGCCGATCATGACGACCAGGGTGGCGAGGCCCCGTGCTACGCCCACCTCCTCGACGACCGGTACTGAGCACCGCATCACCCCTGGGCAGCGCCCCTGATTCCTGCGAGCAGCACAGCCGAACGAGCGACGATGTCGATCATCCAGACGCCGAGCGCAACGGCCAGGAGCGGCCGGCTGCCGACAAGAGCGGCCACGGGCGCCACGTTGCCCGCAACGAGCGACACCCACGAGCGGGTGAGCGCGAAGCCAGCCGTGAGGCGTTGGTGACCACCGCCACGCAGGACCGGACCGAGGTAGGCCAGTGAGGCGACGAAGATCTGGGCGAAACCGCCGACCACGAGCGCCTGAAGAACTCGACTGTCGTCCGTGCCGTGTCGACCAACGACGGCAAGTCCCGCGGCCATGGCTGCCCACCACAGGATCCCGGCCATCAACTGCAACAGACGCGGCCCCGCCCACTTCAGCCGCTTACGCGAGTACACGGGCAGCATCGCGGCGATCGACAAAAGGCCCACGACATAGGCGAACAGGCCCACCGCACTGACGCCGGGGCGGTCGAGAAATGCGCCGGTCGCAGCGACAGCAGTGGCCGTGACCAGGCCGAAAAGCATGGCGCGTAGTGCTGTCGGGGTCGCTCGTGGCGACATCTTGCTGCGCACCTGCGTGGCGGCGAAGTACGGCAACGTGCCGGCGATGATCAGGCCGACCAGGCCGAACACGTTGAGAATGAGATGGGTGGCGCGGAACTCGGCAATGCGGGTTCCGACGTGACCGGTGCCCAGCAGTATCCCGATGGACATACCGATGGACCCGATGACCACGGCGGCAACGTACGACTCGATCGCGGGTGCGAACCTGTCGGTGACAGCGCGCTGACGAACCTGGATCAAGATCACCGCCAGCCCGAGCATGGCGACGACCACGGTGATGCCGCCTGCGACGAACAACCACGTCCGTTCGGTCTCGCGCCCGATCACGAGCGCGGCCGCGCCCGCGGCCAGCGCCCAACGCTGCACCGCGGCCACGACCGGCCGCGGTGCCGGCGCGGTGGACCAGGTGACCGCAAGCATCTGAGTGGTTGCCGCGATCGCCCCCAGTAACCCGCCGACCACGAACACGTGCAACGGCAACCACCAGCCAGTGCCGAGACCGACCACCGCAAGGACGAGTGCGACCACGGTGAACGCGACCGCGACCAACAAACCAGGTCGGGTCTGCGCATGCACTGCGGCGATGCGCCCAGGTGCGCCACTGCCAACGTCCAGCGGGGCAGACTGATTCATCGCCGCGCCGCTCAGTTCGCGATGCTCACACCGAGGGCGATGTTGCGCCCGAGCAGTTGATGACCGTGGACGCGAGCGACGTTGTCGGCGAGGTCAGCGGCGCGCTGCGCGTACGGGCCGACCCAGCCGAGCTCCAGCGTCTCGTGGAACAGTGCCAGCCAACGCTCGAAGTGGGCCGGCGTGAACGCCCGCTGGGCGTGGACGAGCGCGTGGGCACGGAACGGGTTGCCCTGGTAACCCGGCTCGCCGAGCAGCGCCCGACGCCAGAACGACGCCAGTTTCGGGAGGTGCTCGGACCAGTCCACTCGTGCCACCTCGTTGAACATCGGCCCGAGCAGATCGTCCTGCGTGACGTCGGCATAGAAACGGCGGACCATCTCGTCGATCTCGCCGTCTGTGTCCAGGTCACGCGTGGGTGCGGGCCGGGGGGTGTCTCGCATTGTGTTCCTCCGAACAACGACTCTCGAATACTTCTAGCATACACTGTGATTAAATAGCGTCCTAACAACAGCTGCGAAGAAGCAGTGCGAAGCAGCAGAGGGAGACAGCCAAGTGTCTGACGTCATCGAAGCACTCGTCGACAGAGAATACGCATTCGGTTTCCACAGCGATCTCGACACCGACTATTCGCCCAAGGGTCTCAACGAGGACGTGGTGCGGCTGATCTCGTCCAAGAAGGATGAGCCGGAGTGGCTACTCGAGTGGCGGCTCGGTGCATTTCGACACTTCCTCACGCTGCAGGAGCCGACGTGGCCGAACCTGCACTACCCGACCATCGACTACCAGGACATGCACTACTGGGCCGCTCCCAAAGCCGCCCCCAAGCTGAACAGTCTCGACGAGGTCGACCCCGAGATCCGGGCGACGTTCGACAAGCTGGGCATCTCCATCGCCGAGCAGAAACGCCTCTCGGGGGTGGCGGTCGACGCCATCTTGGACTCGGTGTCGGTGGCCACCACGTTCAAGGCAGCCCTCGCCGAAGTCGGTGTGATCTTCTGCTCGTTCTCCGAAGCGGTGCGCGAGCACCCTGAGCTCGTCCGCAAGTACCTCGGGTCGGTGGTCGGCTACCGCGACAACTTCTTCGCCGCCCTCAACTCGGCCGTGTTCTCCGACGGTTCGTTCTGCTTCATCCCTGCGGGTGTGCAGTGCCCGATGGAGCTGTCCACATACTTCCGCATCAACGCCGCACAGACCGGCCAGTTCGAACGCACCCTGATCGTGGCCGAGGAAGGGTCGAGCGTCAGCTACCTCGAGGGCTGCACGGCCCCCATGCGTGACGAGAACCAGTTGCATGCCGCAGTGGTCGAACTGATCGCGCTCGACGACGCAACCATCAAGTACTCGACGGTGCAGAACTGGTACCCCGGTGACGCGGACGGCAAGGGCGGTATCTACAACTTCGTCACCAAGCGCGGCCGCTGCGCCGGCGCACGGTCGAAGATCTCCTGGACGCAGGTGGAGACCGGCTCGGCAATCACCTGGAAGTACCCGAGCGTGATCCTGCAGGGCGACGACTCGGTCGGTGAGTTCTATTCGGTGGCGGTCACCACCAATCACCAGCAGGCCGACACCGGCACCAAGATGATCCACATCGGGCGCAACACGCGCAGCACGATCCTCTCCAAGGGCATCTCGGCCGGCAAGGCACAAAACACGTACCGCGGGCTGGTGAAGATCCTGCGCTCGGCCACCGGGGCCCGCAACCACACTCGCTGCGACTCACTGCTCATCGGGCCCGAGTGCGGGGCACACACCTTCCCCTACGTGGAGGTCAAGAACGACACCGCCCAGGTCGAGCACGAGGCGTCCACGTCGCGGATCAGCGACGACCAATTGTTCTATTGCCGCCAACGCGGTCTCACCGAGGAGGACGCATCCACCATGATCGTCAACGGGTTCTGTCGAGAAGTGTTCGACGAGTTGCCAATGGAGTACGCCGTCGAGGCCCAAGCGCTGATGCGGGTCAGCCTGGAAGGGGCGGTGGGGTGATGTTGCACATCGCGAACCTCCACGCCTCCGTCGCCGGTCGCCAGATCCTCAACGGTCTCGACCTCGACATTCCCACCGGCGAAGTGCATGCGATCATGGGCCCCAACGGCTCGGGCAAGACCACGCTGTCCAATGTGCTTTCCGGTCGCGAGGGCTACGAAGTCACCGGTACCGTCACCTTCGACGGTGTCGACCTGCTGCCGATGGCCCCCGAGGACCGGGCGGCTGCTGGCGTCTTCCTGGCGTTCCAGCACCCTGTCGAGATCCCGGGCGTCGGCAACATGTACTTCCTGCGCGCTGCCGTCAACGCTGTGCGCAGCGCGCGCGGCCTACCCGACCTCACGCCCATCGAGTTCCTGGGCGTCGCCAAGGAACACATGGCCCGACTCGAGATGGACCCGGCGTTCCTCAGCCGCTCCGTCAACGCCGGGTTCTCCGGTGGCGAGAAGAAGCGCAACGAGATCCTGCAGATGTCGATGCTGGAGCCACGCTTGGCGATCCTCGACGAGACCGACTCCGGGCTCGACATCGATGCCCTCCGTGTGGTTGCAAAAGGCATCGAGCGCCTGCGCAGCCCCGAGCGATCCATGCTCATCATCACGCACCATCCGCGCCTGCTCGAAGACGTGCAGCCCGACCGCGTGCATGTGTTGGACGCCGGGCGCATCGTTCGCTCCGGTGGTCACGAGTTGGCGTACGAGTTGGAAGCCGACGGTTACGGCGCCTCCAAGGTCACCGTGCCGGCATGAACACCAGCAGTGCATTCGTCGACACCGTGACGTCGCCCAAGGAAGCATGGCTCTACACGCCCGTGGAAGAGGTCAACGCTCGTAGCGACGCGGCGACCCCCGCCGAACGCTCGGGCGCGCAGGTGTCACTCGCCGACGTGAACCGCCTCGCCGGTCAGTACGACGGGCCCCGTCTGGTTTTCGTCAACGGGTTCTTCGCCGCAGAACTGTCCCGGCTCGACGAGCTTCCCGCCGGTCTCGTCGCCGGCGATCGTGATGACGTTGCGTTCGTCGCTGCTGGTGACGGTGTCCGCTGCGACATTCCCGTACACGTGGTCCACGTCGCCGCCCCCGCCGACGGTTCTCCCGATGGCGTGATCGCACATCCGCACACCATCATCGAACTGGGTCGCAACAGTCGTGCCGCCGTCATCGAGACCTATTGCGGGCTGGACGGATCGACCGTGACCGATGCCTCCACCGCCATCAGCATCGGCGAAGGTGCCGAACTCGACCAGTGTCGTGTCCAGGTCGAGTCATCGACTGCGCTGCACATCGGCGACACCCGTATCGAGCAGGGAACAGGTTCTCGTCTGCGGCATTGCTCGATCACTGTCGGCGCCGATATCGGGCGCAATGCAATCACAGTGCAACTCGACGCTCCCGATGCCACGACCGAGCTCACCGGCGCCAACATCACGGGTCGACGCCAGCGTCACGACACGACAGTCACCGTCGATCACGCGGCATCGCACTGCAACAGCAACCAGCGCTTCGTCGGCGTCGTCGACGATCACGGACGCGGTTCGTTCAGCGGTGCGATCATCGTGCGACCGGGGACCGTTGCCACGGACGCTCATCAGTCCAACCGGAACCTGGTGCTCGATCCGAACGCGGAGGCCGACACACGCCCCTGGCTGAACATCCTGGCCGACGATGTGCGCTGCACCCACGGCGCGACTGTCGGACGCCTCGACGATGACGCACTGTTCTATTTGCGCAGCCGTGGCATCGCCGTGGCAGATGCACGAACCATGCTCATCGAAGCGTTCATACGTGACATCGTCGACGCCATCGAGCAGCCCTTGCTACGCGAACACGTCACCGCCGTCGTCGACACGATCATTGCCGGAACCACCGCGAGGAACCCCTCATGAGCCGTTGGGATCCCATCGAGCTCACCCGTGCATGTACGGCCACCTCTGTGCCGTACGGAGAAACCGTGCTCCTCGACGCCGGCGGCCATGTGGAGGTGGTGCAACGGCTCGGCGGCAGCATCACCGTGCGCACCGAGATGGGCTCCCTGCTCCGCATCGACGGTGCCGACGCCGACGCACTCGGGCTGGAGCCGACGACAACCGAGACCGTGGCGACGAATGGCGAGTTCGAGATGAGCCACGTCATCGATGCGCTGCAGAGCGTGTACGACCCGGAGATCCCGGTGAGCATCATCGAGCTCGGGCTGGTGTACCGATGCGACGAGGTGCCCCAACAGGATGGAACCCGGCGAATCGAAATCGACATGACGATGACCGCCCCGGGCTGCGGCATGGGTGACGTGTTGCGCGCCGACGCCATCCGCGCCGTCGAGATGATTCCTGGTGTCGACGAGGTCGACGTCACGTTGGTCTGGGCGCCGCAGTGGAACATCGGCCGAATGTCCGAGGCAGCACGCCTTCAACTCGGCATGCTCTGAGAATGGACGATCGACCCACCTCGTCGCACCCGCTCTCAGACGTCACCCGGCGCTGGAGGGCGGCATCGCCGCTCCTGGTCGCCGGCGGCGTATCGATCGTGGCCGGGGGTCTTGTCGCGGCCATCACCGGCCCTACCGACTGGGATCGTGGCTCGTGGGTCGCGGCCTTCCTCGTACTCGTTGCAGGTGTCGCCCAGATCGGGGTCGGCGCCAGCCAAGCCCACCTCAGCCCAGCGCCCACCGCACTCCGCTTCACCGCTGTCCAATGCGCGCTGTGGAACGTGGCCTGCGTCGCGACCATCGTCGGCTCGTTGCTGAACAACACCGTTGTCGTTGGCATCGCCAGCGCCCCACTGGTGGCAGCGCTGGTCATGTCGGTCATCGCCACCAAAGGGTCGGGCAGCAGCCGCCCGCAGTTGCTACTGGCCTATCGGATGCTGCTGATCCTGCTGCTCGCCAGCATCCCTGTCGGCATCACGCTGTCAGCACTGCGGTCCTGACCCTCGCCAGCGCGGCTGCAGCGGCCGCTGCTACTGCGCCGAACTGGTCGAGAGGCCGGCAGGAACCTGCACCGCGGGGAACAGCACGTTGCTCTCCTTGTGGATGTGCAGGTGTGTGTCGGCTTCCAGTTCGGCCAGGGCCAGGTAGCAGGCGTTGTACGTGGCGCAGCCGTCGGCGGGGGTCTGGTAGCCGCCTGTGACCCGGTTCAAGTCCTCGAGCAGCTCACCAACCGTCTCGTGCTCGGCAGCCAACACGACGATCTGCTCGGCGATCGCCGGTGCGTCGGCGTGCGAGGGGTCGACGGCGAACCGGCGGATCAGCGGGAACACGACCTGCTCTTCGGTGAGGAGGTGTGGCTCGAAATCGGCACGGACCTCGTTGTAGAGGCGCTGCACCTCGGCGAGCTCCGGGTGGCGATCGCCGTGGACACTGACGATCTTGTCGACCAGCGCGCTGATTCGCGGGAGTGCCTCCCACAGGTACCCGTGATGCACGTCTTGGATGTGATCGACCAGTTCGGCTACACCGAGCGACACCCACGCCGCAGGGGGTTCGTCGATACGTGCGGCGGAGAGCTCATCGGCCACGGTCTGGGGGTCGAGCCCAGCCTCGGTCGCTGCCGCTGCAAGCGTGCGAGCGCCATGACAGCAGTAGTCGAGACCACGCTTCTCGAGATCAACTGCGAGCGCGGGGTGCAGCGTGATGATCTCACCGAGCGTCATCGACGGCACGATCTCGTGCATGTTGGAGTCGTGCATGTTGGAGTCGTGCATGTTGGAGTCTTTCTGGTTGGAGTCGTGCGTGTTGGAGTCGTGGTGGTTGGAGTCGTGGTGGTTGGAGTCGTGGTGGTCGGACGGACCCATGGCCCGGGCGGCGTGCGCTTCGGGGTGATGGTGCACGCAGACCTGGAGCTCGGCGAACTCCAGCGGCACCATTCGAACCTCGTTGGAGTACATCGCGATGCCGTGAAGACGGTTGCGGATGGTGGCGGCAACCACGTCCATGTCGGCGCCCTCATGCTCGATCTCGATACAAGGGCCGTCGAGCGAGCCGTGGACCGACAGTACGCCGTCGACAGTGGCGAGCGCGTCGAGTGTCTCGTTGAAGCAGTTCGGGCAGTTTGCCCCATCTACGTGAAGTGACGTCTGCATGGTCGTTTCCTCCAGTTCGGAGCCAGGTATTATCTCCATCGTTCACTGTATAAATAGAATCGCCACTTCGCAAGGTGACGGATACGACAATGCTCCCCCACGAACCGGTTCTTGTCACCACAGCACGCCGGTAGCCGTCACGGCGACCAGCGCGAAGCCGATGAACATCTGTCGCATACCGACTCGCTTGGCCGGAATCGGCGCCAGACGCACCCACACCGACTGCGCGAGTGTCAACAGCAGAACCCCCGCGGCACCGGCGACCAAGCGCCGGTCGACCACGACGGCCACCACTGCAATCACGAGCGCCACCACCTGGGCAAGATCGCTCTGCCACACGGGCCCCTGACCGCGACGCAGGCGGAAGATCTGCACTCGGACGAAGGGAATGGCGCTGATGGCGCGGGCGGCCAACACCAGCCAGAGACCGATTGCAAGACCCATCGAGCGGCCCGCGGCGAGCGCGATGGAAGCGGCGACGGCGGAGATGCCCACCGAACCGCACAGCTCGGGAACCAGCCGGCGACCACGGCTGCGAATGTCGAACGACAGCTCGATCGCCACCAACGGCCCGGCGACCAGCACGGGGAGCAGCCAGCGCCAGCCCGCGAGGGCCATCACAGTCGCCACCGCAGCCGCCAGTACCAGCGCCTCGATGATCGCAATGCGCAGTGCGAGGCGCGAACGGTCCAGCCATCGGTCGCGGCGAAGGTCCACCGCGACCAGCTTGGCGGGGGTACGCAGCAGGAATGCGGCGAAGGCGGCGATCCCCAGTGCGACACCGGCACCGGACCAGGCCACGATCAGACCGAGCAGCACGGGCTCCAGCGTCAACCCCCAACCACCGTGCTCGGTGGGCATCGCCACTGCGCGCCAGCCCGCGCGATCCCCAACTTTTGGCTCTGCCTGAATCGTCGACATCCCACGAGGATCGGCGATACACCGCGGAGGGACTAGGGCCGAAGGTCCCAATCGCGGCTGGGCCTCGTCTCGCCGACCCACCCGCCAGCTGCCCGTGGGTAGCGTTCGAGAGATGGCACGCAACCGATGGATCGAGTTGACAGAGAACAACCCCGGGCATTCTGCGTGGTACATCGAACGATTTCGTGCAATGGCTGCCAATGGCGACGATCTCGACGGTGAGGCACGCTTCGTCGACGCGATGGTGCCCCGCAATTCGAGGATCCTCGACGCCGGCTGTGGCCCCGGCCGCGTCGGCGGGCACCTGGGCCACCTCGGGCACGTCGTCGTCGGCGTCGACATCGACCCGATTCTCATCGACGCCGCCGAACAGGATCAGCCGGGTCCCACCTGGGTCGTCGGCGACCTTGCCGAGTTCGATCTCGCCGACAAGGGCATTACCGAGCCGTTCGACGTCGTGATCTGTGCGGGCAACGTGCTCACCTTTCTCGACCCGGATACGCGTCGGCCCGTGCTCGCCAACATGGCCAAGCACCTGCACCCCAACGGTCGCATCGTCACCGGGTTCGGCGCCGACCGCGGCTACACCTTCAGCGAGTTCTTCGACGATGTCGAATCGGTCGGGCTGGTCTCGGACCTGTCGCTCGCGTCGTGGGATCTGCGACCACTGACCGTCGACTCCAACTTTCTCGTCGCGGTCCTGTCACACGCCGGCGGTCACGTCGAGGTGTGATCGCCTCGAAAGCCGGCCTTCATGGCGGCGTCGAGCGCCCGCCACCTGCTGACCGCTTGTGGCTCGAAGTCGGACTCGGGTGGAACATCCACGCCGAAGTGGCCGTAGGCGTCGGTGCCGCGCACGAGCACAGCCGTCCTGGAGTCGCCATCGACGTGGCGACTGCGCGGCGCGAGGTACTGCACGTTGAGCCCGATCCGACGGTCGGTGGACGTGTTGGGCGCCGATGCGTGCACGGTCCAGCCGTGGTGGAATGACGCCTCGCCGGGAGCGAGTGGATACGGGATCGCGTCGGATGGGTCGACCGACTCGATGCGTTGGCCCATCAACAGCACGTTGGCGTCGGTGGCATCCTTGACGTGGACCACCGCTCCCGAGGTGTGGCTACCGAGGATCATCGACATGCAGCCCGACTCGACCGTTACCGGGGAGAGCGCCAGCCACATCGACACTTGCGCTTCGGGGTCCTCGAGTCCCCAGTAGGTGAGGTCCTGGTGCCACGCGACGAACGCGTCAGAGCCCGGTTCCTTGATGATGTAGGTGCTGTTGTAGAGAAGGATGTCAGGGCCGATGAGTGACTCGACCACATCGAGCACGGCCGGGTGCGTCGCCAATTCGAACGGTGACGTCATGACGGTGTGGACCTTGTCGATGTAGTGCAACGCGCCGAGCTGTTCTTCACCACGCTCCAGCGCAGCGCGATGACGGACGGCATCGGCTTCGCTCACCACCCGAACGCTGATGACCCCGTCTCGCCGGTACGTGTCGGCCAGGTCGTTCATGGACGGCTGATCTTTGCAGCGGGCATGCCGCGAGCGTAGACCGATGTCCGCGCGGAGTTGTTAGGTTCAGTTGGTGGCAGCTGACGAAACTGCATCAGCAGGAGTTGGTGGACTGTCGGCGTGTCGTCTGCTCGCACGGTTCGAGCCGGTCGTCCGGTTCAACCAGGGCGAGTACTTCCTCCCCGCGTCGGTCGAGGCGTTTGCCAGTGCCTCTGAGCTGTGGGAGCGAACGGGTCCTGGGCGCGCCACGCAGGTCGCGGTAGCAGGCGAACTCGACCTCGATCGATTGGTCGAGCTGACCCACGGAGCGGTTGCGCGTCACTACCTACGCCTCGTGACGGCACCTGCGACATGGCGGCAGTCGCTGCGCTGGAAGCATCGCCAAGATCGCCCACGGTTTCGCGCCGAAACTCGGCTCGGTCGGGTGGGCGTCGTGACACGTCTGGTCGATGCGGCAGCTCGAGCCTCGCTGTTGGCTCGCGGTCGCACGCCGCGAGGTGCAGAGGCTGCCGCTGCGGTGCTCGATCGTGACCGCAGCGACCATGGCGACCACCCCTACTACGGCCGGGTGACGTACAGCGCCGGGTACACCGTGTTGCAGTACTGGTACTTCTTCTTCTTCAACGACTGGCGGTCGCGCGCCTACGGCGTCAACGATCACGAGGGCGACTGGGAGCAGGTCACGATCTATTTGACCGGCGACAGCGAACCGACACCCAAGTGGGTCGCGTTCTCGGCACACGACGAGGTCGGCGCCGACCTTCGGCGACGCTGGGACGACCCGGACATCACCTTCGTCGGCGAGCACCCCGTTGTGCACGCGGGTCTCGGTTCACATGCCGGAGCCGCGCTGGCCGGCGAGTACCTGATCAGCGTGCGCTCCGAACGGCTACATCGCGTACGCAGAATCATCGGTGCCGTCTCGCGCTTCCTGCAACCCTGGACCAGCGGCCCCGACGACCGCTCCAGCGTCGGGGTGCCATACGTGGAGTACGCCCGCGGCGACGGTGTGGCAATCGGGCCCGGCACTCAGACGCCCTGCCGGCAGGTCGTGATCGACGATGAGACGCCGTGGGTCCGCGACTACACCGGGCTGTGGGGCGACGACACCAACGACGTATTCGGTGGTGAGCGCGGCCCCGCCGGCCCGCGCTACGAGCGCGACGGTTCCGTGCGAACGTCGTGGTCCGACCCGGTGGGCTGGGCGGCGCTGGACGCGGTCAGCCCCGACCCCGAGCACCTGCGGGAAGCCGTCACGACTCGACTCCACGACATCGAAAACGAGTTGGCGCAGATCGAAGCCGAACGCGACGACAAGCGGCGGCGTCTTCGCGCGGGATCGATCACCGATGAGAGTTCGTTTTTCGAACTGCAGGCTGATCTACTCGCGCTCGGGGCGCGAGCGACAGTCGGCGCTGACGAACGCCGTCGCCTCCACGCGGCACTCGACGTCACGCCACCACCACGTCACCCGCATGCCCACCTACGACATCGCGTCGTACCGGTTCCTGCCGAAGCTCGCGATCGGCGCTACCTACTGCGAATCTGGGCGACGATCAGCACGCCGCTGCTGCTCGGTTTCCTCGCCATCCTCGTTCGATCCGAAGGCCCATCGCTGGCGGGCAGCGCGGTTGCTGGCCTTGTGGTCGTCCTGGGCATCGAGGCCCTCACACGTGGACGCTTCCAGTCGTACGTCATCCGCGTATTGGTCGGTGTCGTGATCGTCGCTGGAGGCTGGCTACTCGTCCTTGGGTTCTTGGCCAGTTGGCGCACGCTCATGGTCTGGATCTTGGTGGCCGCTGCCGGGGCATTCCTGGTGGCCAATCTGCGCGAGTTGCGGCGAAGCTAGTCAGGCCATTCGCTCACGCTGACCACTCGAGCCCGGCTGCAGCAGCAGCGGTCTCGATGGCCGAAACCAGTCGCTCGGCCGAGCCCGCGCACGCTTCGAGGCCGTCGGGCCCGAGGAGCAGGACGACCCCGCTGGCCGTCTCAGCGACGACCGCGGGGGCGATGCCTACGAGCGCGGTACGAATCGTGTCGGGCTGGTCATCGCGATGGTAGGTGTCGAACGGGACTGGAAGACCAGCGCGACATTCCTTCCACCCCGACCGTTCCCGAACCAACCCGTGCGTGATGTCGCACAGCGAACAGTGGGCGCGGCCCAATCGAGCGCTGACCCAGTAGGCCAATTCACCGCGCAACGAGCCATCGGCGTCGTAGACACCGATGAGCCTGATGATCTGCGATTCGGCCACGGAGTGGGCAGGGTTCGACATCCTGACAGCATCGCAGTGGATCGAAGCCCTTCGTGTCGCGGCCCTGACCAGGTCACACCGAGGTAGGCCCGCGACACGAGCCCGCTCGCAGTCAGCGAACGGGGTTCTTCCAGGAGTTGAGGAAGGTGACTTCTTCGGCGGGGCGCCGGGGTGCGGGCGCAAACGTGTCGCCGGTGAAATAGCCGACAGCCAGCAGGCAGACCTGCGTGACGGTGGGTGGAATGCCGAGCAGTTCGGCAACCTCGGCCTCGTGCTCGAGGTGGAAGGTCGTCCACGCCGAGCCGATGCCGCGGGCGCGCGCTGCGAGTTGGAAGCTCCACACGCCCGGGAGGACCGAGCCGTAGTACGCGGCCACCTGTCCCTGCGACTGGTTCATCGGCGGCCGGTCGAGTCGCATCGACAGCACGAGCGCCGGCACCTCTGCCAGGTGGTCGACGAGAAAGTTCGCAGATGCCATGACGCGCTGGCTGCGGTCGTCGCCGCGCACTTCTGCGTTGCCCGCGAGATACGGGCGACCTACCGCAGCGAAGGGCACCGAGATCGCGGCCTTCAACGCGGGATCGTCGATGATCATCCACTTGTTGCGTTCGAGATTGCCGCCCATGGGGGCGTGGCCGGCCAGTTCGATGCACTCGAGCAATTCGTCGTGCGGAACCGGGCGAGTCAGGTCGAGCCGTTGACGCACCTGCTTGGTGGTGGTCAACAGTCGATCAGTTTCGGCAAGATCGAATCCGGTGGTTGGATGCTGCGTCATTTGCGATGCTCCTCTGCGTGCGGATGGCCATTGTGACGCATCTCCCACAGATCGGCCAGGTGGACATTCTCGGTAGTGTCGAGGTCATGGCCACCGTTCGCGACAATCCCGCCCAGCACCGCTATGAGATCACCGATGACGACCACCTGGCCGGCTTCGTCGAGTACACGATCGACGGGGATCTGATCACGTTCCCGCACACCGAGACGCTGCCGGGCAACGAGGGCAAAGGACTTGCGCGTCAGTTGGTCGAATTCGCACTTGCCGACGCTCGCGAACGCCACCTCGACGTCGCGCCGGCCTGTTGGTTCGTCAGCAAAGTGATCGCCGGCAAGCCCGACGAATATCTCGACCTCGTCCCCGCCGACAGTCGAGCCACGTACAACCTGCCGCACACCTGACACCCGAATGGTTTGCGGCGCTGTCGCGTTGGGTACCGAGTCACCACTGAAACAACGACTCACGGAGGCAGTGACATGACGACCGCTCCAGCGCACCACGACGCAGACGCCACGCCGAAGGCACTGGAGGACCTGATGCCCTCGGGTATGTGCATCGCGATGGTCAACACCATGGTCGGTCGCGACCACTCGTCGCGACCCGTCACGGTCGCCGACACCATCGGATCTCGACTGTCCTTCCTCGTGGCGCGCAACGCTGATTGGGTGACGTCGATCGCGGCGAGCGGGGCGCTCGTCCACCTGACGGTGGCGAACGATGCGCACTCGTTGTACCTGTCCTTGAACGGCACTGCCATCATTTCGCAGGACACGGCAGAGGCTGCCCGCCTCTGGTCCAAGCCGGCCGGGGTGTGGTTCGACGGCCCGGACGACCCGAATCTGGCAGTGCTGCACTTCGATGTGTCGGAAGGTCAGTACTGGGACGGTCCCGACGGCATCGTCGGACGCGTCGTGGCCCTCGCCCGCGCCGCGATCACGAGCAACGACGAAGCCCTCGGCTCGAGTGGTCCTGTCGCCACCTGAGCCGTCGTAGGGCTGTGCTACGCGCCAGTCTGCAGTGCGATGACGATGCGCGCCGGCCCGTCCGGGGCAACCACGTCGAACGGATAGACGGCGTCGAGTTCGACGGCCCACGTCGACGATCCATCGGCATTCGCCGTTTGGGTCATCTTCAAGATGTGAGCCGTGCCGGTCGGCAAGATCTCAGTCGGGCCGGTGTATCCCTCGCCGGCCGTGTTCGGCATCATCGCTCCAACTGTGATGCGCAGAACCGCTGCACCAACGGTGGGCGCCGGGTCGTCCACGTACTGCACGTCCCACCCGGGAAAGCCAGTCGGATCTTCGAGTTTGCCACCGAAACGGATGGTGATCGTCTCGGTGCATGAGGCGGCCGCTGCCGCGATATCGGTGCCGAAGAGCGGCGAGATCGTCAGGGTGTCAGCCGAGAGCTTCGGGTCCGCGTCACCGTCCGCCACACACGTAGGTGCAGTCGTCGGCGCAGCGGCGACAGTCGTGGTCGGTGCCGTGGTGGTCGGCGTCGACGTTGTTGTCGGTGCCACCGTTGTCGGTGCTGCGGTCTCCGGTGGGGTGGAGTCGGCTACGGATTCGGTTGTCACCACCGAATCGGTTCCCTGACTGGAGGAGTCCGATTCCGAACAGGCTGCCAGACCGAATACCACTACCGCTACGAGTGCCCACCTGTGTGTCATGGGGGCGAAGTAAAGCACATCTTTTGGCACTACGAATCGATGCGCTCCCAGGAGACCGACGCAGGGCCGCGAGCTGGTGCCATCGCTAGTGTCGTCGTCATGGCATTACTTGAGTACGACGAGTTCGGTCTCTTCCACGAGAACGCCGCCGAGTTCGGCCTGCCGTTCACCGCGCCGCCCGTGGTTCGTCGCGAGTCGATCGAGGTGCGGCCGGGCCAGCACCTGAGCGCGCTCGTCTGGGGCAACTCCGATCCCGAGCTCGTGCTCCTTCACGGGGGTGGACAGAACGCGCACACGTGGGACACGGTGGCGATGGCACTGGGTCGACCGCTGATCGCGATCGACCTACCCGGGCATGGTCACTCCGATGGCACCCTTCGTGCCTCGCTGTCGATGGAGGAGATGGCCACCGATGTCGCAACCGTGGTGCGCTCATTGGCACCCAGCGCGGCAGCCGTGGTGGGAATGTCGCTGGGCGGTCTGACCACGCTTGCGCTCAGCAAGGCAGCACCCGATCTCGTGCGGCGAGTCATCCTCGTCGACGTGCTCCCGTCGCGTGACGACAAGGCGACCGCGGTGATCGGTGCGTTCATCAACGGCCCGTCCTCGTTCCCCGACTTCGACGAGCTGCTCAAGCGCACCATCGAGTTCAACCCCACGCGCTCGGTGTCGTCGCTGCGTCGCGGCATCCTGCACAACGCTCTTCAGCAGGCCGACGGTTCCTGGGTATGGCGTCATTCGCGCACCCGCGACGACGAACCCGTGATCGCGGACGGGCCGGACCCGGCGGAACGAACCGAAGCGATGTGGCGCATCATCGGGCAGCTCACGGTGCCGCTCCTGTTGGTGCGCGGCATGGAGCCGCAGTCGATCCTGCGCGACGAACACGAGGCCGAACTGCTGGCGCGCGTCCCGACCGCTGCCGTCGAGCACGTCGAGGGTGCCGGTCACAGCGTGCAGGGCGACCGTCCGATCGAGCTCGCCGCCCTCATCGACTCCTTCGTGTCGCACCCCGGCTGAGTCACACCGAGGTAGCGCCGCGACACGTGCGATTGTGAACTCAGGTGTTGCCGTCGTGCAGACGCTGCGCGTACTCCTCGGTGGTGATCACACCACCCTCGGACTCGGCCTTGCCCTGGAGCCGCGTGGGCAGGAACGGCTGCAGTGCATCGATCTTCTGCCAGCTGGGCATCGGCGCGTTGCCCTCGTGGTCGGGGGCGAACTTGGCTGCACCCTGCGCGCCGATGTAGCGAGGGCAATTGACGAACACGTCGGTGATGGTGGCGCGCACCAATAGGTCCGCGCCGGGGTACTCCCCCATCAGCGGGTCGTCGTGGCTCACGGTCGCGGTCGCGTGTGCACGCACCCGATGAGGGCGCTCGAAGTCCATGAACAGCAGGCCGATGCGTCCGTCGCCGACGATGTTGCCCATCGACAGGAACATGCCGTTGCCGTCGTAGTTGGGGAACACGATCGTGGTCGCATCGACGACGCGCACGAACCCGGCAGCACCACCCTTGTGCGACACGGTCGGCTGACCGTCGGGGTTGACGGTGCTGAGGAAGAAGAACGATCGTGACTCGATGAATGCCTTGGCCTCGTCGTCGATCATCGGCTGCACGATGATCGCCTCGAGCACGTCAGCGATGGTGCGACTGTCGAACTGGTCTTGCAACGCACGGTGTTCGGTCGAGTAGAGGCTCATGATCTCGTTCCTTGTGTCCTGGCACTGTGTCGTTCGGCGGTTCCGAGTGCGATGCCGACAGCTTCGCTGTTCGAGCGCCACAAGGCGAAACCGGACGTTCCCCCGTCGTTGCTGTCGTTCCTGTCGCGGCCCTGACCGGGTCACACCGAGGTGGAGCCGCGACACGTGCGATAGTGAATGGCAGTCGTCACTGGCTCGCTGGTCAACGGGATGGGAATCCCGTGCGTTGCCGGGAGCGTCCACGCACACGTCAGCCCCGAGGAGCACCGATGAACGAAGCCATCCGCCCGCCACTACCACCGTTCGACGAAGCGACTGCGCGCGCCAAGGTGCTCGCTGCGGAGGCGGCGTGGAACTCACGAGATCCTGAGCGGGTCGCGGGTGCGTACACGCTCGATTCGGTGTGGCGGAACCGTGACCAGTTCGTGGAGGGCCGAGACCAGATCGTCGAGTTCCTGCGCGACAAGTGGGCCCGCGAACTGGACTACGCGCTCCGCAAGGATCTCTGGGCATTCTTCGAGAACCGGATCGCCGTGCGCTTTCAGTACGAGTGGCACGACGCCAACGGGCAGTGGTTCCGTTCGTACGGCAACGAGAACTGGGAGTTCGACGACGCCGGCTACATGCAGCGACGCGAGGCGAGCATCGACGATGTTCCGATCGACGCCTCAGAGCGCCGGATCTTCGGGCCCCGACCGGCGGGCGACGTCGCCGGGATTCCGCTGCAATAGGTCCCGTGCGAGGGATTCGTTGGCCCCGAATGGGACGAGCCGAACGCGCGAGCACTCAATCCAGCTCCTCGGGCGATAGTTAGGATCTACCGCATGCCGGTTGATTCGACGTTCGACTTCGATGGGTTCATCAGTACGGTCAACGGCGAGCGGCGGCGGCACGGCCTGACGTGGTATGGCCTTGCGGCCGTGTTGTGGGATGAATCGGCCGAGCTCAACGCACGTCGCAACGACCACCCGTATTGAGGTGGAGCGTTGTCGCGTCTGGAGGCGCGAGGAGCAGCATCGTGCCAGTACGCGCTGGTCATGCTCCGGTGGCTCGGTCGAGCCCCGGAGGACTTCCTGACCGGAGAACCCACGCAGAAGGGTGAGGTGCGCCTGCCCACGGCCGGGCGCGACAGCCGCCTGCGTTGGAACCTGAACGAGTTGCACGCCGCGCTCGACGCCGCTCGCCGGCAGGAGCAACTGACGTGGACAAACCTGGCCGGTCGTCTCGGCTGCACTCCGAGCAGGCTGACCGGCTTGCACACCGCGACCTTTGCCGACCTGGAACAGGTCATGCGGGTGACGCAATGGCTGAAGATGCCCGCAGCAGAATTCATCCACGCCGAGCACTGGCGAGCTCCGGCTTCCTAGTCCAACTCGGTCGCAGTGACCGTGCGACCAGGAGAGCTGGTCTCGACCGTCCGGGTGAGGGCATGATGAGCGAATGAATGCTGCCGCTGAGATCGAGTCGAAGTGCATCCAGCCATCCAGCCCGTGGGTGTTCGCCGCGCTCGATCGGGTCGGGGTCGACGTGGGTCGGGTCTGATGGCGAAGAACGACGCCAAGCTCGGGCGCGGACGCAAGGCTGAGCAGGAGGTGGCCGCCATCCCGAATGCCGCCGATCTTGCTGCCTTCGCACGCCCGGTTCAGGACGAACTGCGAAAGCTCGTCGAGCGGGCCGGTGGGCGCATGGGGCTGCGTACAAAGACCATTCCGGTGGGTGACGTCAAGCTCTTGGCCAACGGCGTCGAGCAGTGGGCGAAAGCACACCTGACCCAACGCAACGGCCGGCTGTACTTCGCGGGGCGGCCCGGCATCTGGCACTTCTTCGACTCGCTCTACCCGCTGCAGGACCCCAACCGATGGGACCGCCTGCGAGAGGCCGTCACCAACGAACTCCGCCTCAGAGGATGGGAACGCGTGGGCGGCACCCAAGGCTCCGGCTGGTTCCTCCCGAGGTAGCGCGCAGGCTGACGCCAAACGTTCCTCCTACCGTGGTCCACCCCTCGCCCTCGGCACCGACCTCGTGGCCCGATTCAGCGATCGAAGTAGTACACGGCGCGGTGCGATCGGAAAATGCTGAACGACCTGTAGACGAGTTGGCCCGACCCGCTGCGCGACGGAATACGAATGTCGGACCACGTCGGCTACGTCGTGGAGGTCGCGCCAGCTCATTGATCGCTTCGGCCGTCTACACATCATCCAAACGAAGTCGTTCGATCCGTTGGGCATGCACGGCGTAAATGAACGGTCCTGAATCAGCCTTGCAAGCGTGCGTGATTGCGTCCAGGTTGTCGAGGAATCGTCGCGCCATTTCGTCCGACGAGAGCGACTGACTCGTCAGGCAGAAGGACTGCACTGAATGACGCAGAACGGCTGCGCGCTCAGCTGGGTTGTACCTGATTCGGGTGTCCTTCATGAACACTGCCCAGTCCGAAGCACCGGCAAGTTCCAACCAGCTTTCATCACCCACTGACTCGTCGGCAGGCACTCCGTAATGCTCGGCGAGCGTGACCAGACGGAGGCCCGCGTTACGGAGCAACTGTGGGACCTTGATCCTGCCGAGGCTTCGATCCAGAAAGAGATCAGGCAGCGCGTCGGGATGCGACACGGAGCACGTCCTCGAGCTGGTCGGCGGGAACACCGAACTCCGCCGACAACTCATCGAGCGGATCGCCGGCCCAGAACCGTTCGAGAACGTCATCAACTCGGACGCCACCGCGCTCGAAGATCGGTACGCCGAAGGCCCGCGTGGGGTCGACGACAACTTCTGCATGTTCGTAAGCAGGGACACGAAACAACGCTGCATACCCATCCGAGGCGTACTCGATCCTGCTCAAGTAGGCCTCGATCACTTCTTTGAACACGCGCTGTCCGTTGCGGACGACCACCAAGCTGCGCACCAGTCGTGCCTCGTCTGTACCTGCGTGATGCTCGACGTAATCGAACAACAATTCGGCGCCGTCGGTGTAGAGCTTTCGAGACGCAAGCGCATGCTGCACGCCGATATCGGCCTGCAACTGCTTCAGTGCGGGACGAATACGCTGCATCGGTACGCCGCTCTGCCGCACGGCGGCGAGTACCAGCGCCTCCGCCAGGCCCACGAACGGAATCGTCGGCTCCCGATACCCGGTCTGGGGTAGGTGCGTGATGATCGAGCTACCCACCACGTGGGAACGATCGGAAAACTTGCGCACATAGCCGTTTGACCAGGTGGCCAGGGTGGACGCCGGAACGCCAACGATGCGGGCAGCATCAGCAACGGTATACAACGGCACGGCGAAACGGATCGGATCACTAGTCGTCACGGCACACCTCCTAGTCGCTGACTGCATTCATCATTTAACCAGGCGGGTGTGACATCGCCCGGGCACCAAGTTCTCGCACCCTTAGGACACGCTCGTCAGGCGGGCCAGTACGCCTTGCGGAGTTCTCGCTTCAGCGGCTTCAGCGCACCTGACAATGGAATCGGCTCGGTCCTGAACTCCACCGACTTGGGCACCTTGTAGCCGGCAATCGAGCCTCTTGCATGTTCCTTGATCTGGTCGACTGTGGCTTCCATGCCTGGCCTGAGCACCACGATCGCGTGCACCTGCTCGCCCCACACTTCATGGGGGATGCCGATGACCGCAACCTGGGCCACGGACGGGTGCGTGGAGATCGCGTTCTCGACCTCGATCGAGTACACGTTCTCGCCGCCGGTGATGATCATGTCCTTGACCCGGTCGACCAGGTGCAGGTAGCCCTCGTCGTCCAGGTGGCCGGCGTCGCCAGTGCGATACCAACCGTCACTGAACGCCTCCTTGGTGGCCTTGGGCTGCCGCCAGTACTCCCGCATGAAGTTGCCGCCCTGCGCCCACACCTCGCCATCCTGACCGCGAGGCACGACGTTGCCATCAGTGTCTCGGATGCTCAGCGTCACGCCGATCACCGGCCTGCCGGCCGATTGGCGCACACCACTACGGCGGTGGTCAGCGGGCGACAGCATCGTCAAGATCGACGAGCACTCGGTCATCCCGTAGCCCTGCCACAGACGCACGCCGGGGAACGTCACCATCAGGCGGTCCATCAACGCTGCCGGCATCGGCGAGGCGCCGTAGACCAGATCCTTCAGCGAGGCAACACGTTCGGGTGAGAACTCGGGGTGGTCCATCATCAGCGCGATCATCGTGGGCACCATCACGGTCCAGTCCACGCCGTACCTCTCGATCAGGTCCATCACCTGCCCTGGCTCGAACAGGGGCACGAACACCGACGTGCCACCCGTGGTCGGCAGGCCCAGGATGCCCGCCATCGACGCGGCGTGGAACATCGGCGTCTGGTGCAGGTACACCCGCTCGTCGCCGAACTCCACCGCCATACCCACGTGGTAGAAGTTCAGCATCTCGGCGCGCTGCTCCAGCAGCACACCCTTGGCCTTGCCCGTGGTACCGCCGGTGTACATCAGCACCACCGGGTCGGTCTCCTCCGGTTCGGTGGGCACGTTGGGTCGACCGGCCTTGATCAGGTCCTCGTAGCGCAGCTTGATCTTCACATCGGCGTCACCGATCAGCACGATGTGCTTCAGCGGCAGGTCCTTGCGCACGTCGGCGATGTTGCGCAGGAAGTGGTCGGCGAACACCGCATCGACGAAGGCAACGGTGGCACCCGAGTCGGCCAGGATGTGCTGCAGCTCGGCACCCGCCAAGCGCAGGTTGAGCGGGTTGATGATGGAGGCACCGAGGAACGCTGCGTGATACAGCTCGAGGTACTCGTGGCTGTTGCAGGACATGACGGCGAAGCGATCGCCCGGCTTCATGCCCAGTTCGGTGCGCATGGCATCGGCCAGGCGCAACACCCGGTCGCCGTGCTGGGCGAAGGTCCCGTGGTAGTCGCCGTCGTGGAAGCCGACCTTGTTCGGCCAACGCTCCAGCATCGGGAAGAACTGCCGGTGGTACACAAGCTCTTTCATGACATTCCTCTCATCGGGTTCGTCGTTTCATCGGGTTCGTCGTTCGCATTTCGGGCCTCATCCGGCGGCGGCGGCCGCAGCGGCCGCGTCCAGTTGTTCTTGGGTCACGCCGCAGCGCTTGGCTGCGCCGTCCAGCAGCGCGTTCACCTCGGCCGGGCGAGGTGTGTTCGCGATACCCATCGCGATCAGGTCGGCTTCGCTGGTCGTCGCGATCAGCTCGTCTGCCGCGCAGCGGGCAACGCCCTCGTCCACTCCACCCTTGACCAGGCCGTCCCAGAACACACCGGCCACCAGACCGGTCGGTCGCTCGGCCGGGCCGGGCGGCAGTATCTCCGGCGGCAGGGTCGTCTGGCCGGGAATGGTGGTCGGTGGAATGGTCGTCGTGGTGGGCGGCGGCAGGGTGGCCGGCGCTTCGGCGGCGGCCGTCAATGGAGCCGCGATCGCGGGCTCGTCGCGGCTGACCGCGACGAACGCCATCGTCAGGCCCAACACAGCCAGCGCGGCACCGGCAACGATCCCGGTGACACTGCGGCGGCGGCCCTTGGTGTGCGCTGCCGCATGGCCGGCCTCGGGCCCCATGCTCAGCAGCCCACGCCGGTCGGCTTCCTTCACCAACGGCGGCACCACGATCAGCGCCGCCAGCAGTGCGACACCGATGTTGATCGTGACCACGATTCCGAAGTCCCGCAGCAACGGCAGCGTCGAGAACATCAGCACGGCGAAGCCGCCCAGGGTGGTCAGCGCCGAAGTGAAGAACGCCCGCCCCGTCCGCTGCGCGGCCACGTGTGTGCTGCGCTCTGGGTCGAGACCTCGCGCGCGTTCCTCTGCATAACGCGCCACCAGCAGCACCGCGAACTCTGCGCACGTCGCCACCACCAACGGACCGCCGACGGTCGTCAGCGGGCTGAGCGTGATGCCCAACACCCGCACCAGCACCGTCGAGGTACCGACCGCGAGCAGCACCGGGATCATGGTCAGCAGGCCTCGTGCCAGATCGCGGTAGCGCAACGTGACGAAGGCACCGACCAGGATCAGCGCGACGATGGTCAGCTCCGCCCGGTTGGCGGTGATGTTCTCGAGCAGGCCGACGCCCACGACCGCGAGCCCGCCGGTGGTCGCCGACGCGTTCGCCGGCAGCCGAGCGCCCTTGCCTGGATCGACGATCGCGTCCTGAACCTTGTTGAGCACGACCGAGCGCTCTTCCAGCGACGACGGCCCCACCTGGAACAGCACCTGGGTGGAGTTGCCGTTGTCGGCAACGAGCAGCGACTGCAACGCCGTGGGCGCAACCTCGTAGGCCTGCAACATGTCGAGACCCGTCGGTGGCAGCACGGTGGCGCCCGGTACTTCGGCCAACCAACCGGCGGTGGTCGACAGGCTGGACGCCTGCGCCAGCTCGGCGTTCTCACCCAGCGAGCGCTGCACCAGATCGAACACGAACGCCCCGCTCTGATCGGTGAAGACACCGTTGCTCGCATCGCCCGTGGTCTCGATGAACACGCCCAGCGTGCTGGCGAAGCCGGTCTCGCGCTCCAGGGTGCGAGCGTTGACGATCGACTCACTGGACTGATCGGCCCAGTTCACCGGGTCGCTCTCGATCTTCGAACCGGTCTCCAGGAACAGACCAGCGATCGGCAGCGCGACCGCGATCAACACCAACGGCAGCACCGCACGACGCGGCAGGCTGCCCAACCGGTCAACGGTCTTCTCGACCCAGCTGACGCCCGGGTCGACGGTCGTCGGCGAACGACGTTCGCGAGCACCGATGATGGTGGTCGGCAACACGATGCCGGCGATCAGCAGCGCGACGATGCCGATTGCCAGCAGGATCCCGAAGTCCTGCACCATCGGCACACGCGAGATCTTGACCGTCAGGAAGGCGATGACCGCAGCGACGGTCGCGGCCATCAGCGGCGGCCCCATGGTGACCAGCGTCTCGCCGAACGGATCGTGCTTGCCCGCAACCATGCGCTCTTCCTCCACCCGGTTCTGCACCTGAATGGCAAACTCGATACCCAGGCCGATCAGGATCGGCAGGCCGGCGATGGTGACCAGTGACAGCTTCGTGCCGGTGAAACCGAACGCACCGAAACCCCACGCGACGCCCGCGACCATTCCCAGCAGCGGCAGCAGCCGCCACCGCACCCGGAAGGCCACCAGCAAGATGACGATCATCACCAGCACGGCGATGCCACCGAGCGTCAACATGCCACCCTGTAGATAGTCGTTGATGTCCGTCAGGAAAGTTGGTGTGCCGGTGATGATCACCGATGCGTTCTCGAACGTGCGCCCCTTGAAGGCGTCCTTCACTGCGTCGGAACCCACAGCCAGCTCATCGAGCTGTGCGTTGCCCACCAGCACCGCCGCCAGGATTGCGTGGTGCCCATCGGGGATGAATGCCCGCAGTGGCTTGCGAACCAACAGCGCGTCGTCGGCCGGCGCGACCAACTTGCCGTCGGCACCGATCGTGAAACCGTCGTTGCCGAACAGCAGGAACTTGACCCACTCGGGGTTCTCGAACGATTGCGCCCCCGCAGCGCCCAAACGCTGGACCGTGACCAGCCCGTCCTGCTGCCGCAGGGCGGCGGCGGCGGGGTCCGGGTCGCGTTCACCGGCGCGAGCGAGGACCTGGCTGGCGACGCCCTTGAGCACCAGGTCCTGCGTCCAGGTCAGCAATGTCACCGGTGACACCACAGACTGCACGGCAGGACTGGTGCCCAACTGCTGCTCGACCTCGGCGAACTGCGCGACATTGGCGGGCACGAACAGATCTGCGATCGACTTGCCCGGCGCGGCCGTGAACAGCACGACCATGTTCTCGCCACCGAAAAGCGTCTGATAGCGAGCGTTGTCCTTGGCCACCTGCGACGACGGGTCGATGTAACTGTCCTGCCCTGTCGCGAAGTCGAGCTGTTTGAGACCCAGCGCCATCAGCGCGGTGATCACCAGCGCGACCACGAGCGTGCGGCCCGTGCGTCGACTGAGCACGTGGCCGATTGCACGCCATCTCGGATTGTCCGGCGTGTCGTTGTACGACTCGTTGTTCTTACTCATCGTGGCGATGCTCCTGTTCGTGCGGCAAGCTCACTGAGCTCGCCGATCGCTGCTTCAATTCCGTCGGCCATGGTCTGCACATCCGGCGCCGAGTCGTAGTCACCGGTGACGCCGAACGCGAGGTGACCGTTGTACGAAAGAATCGCCACGCCGATCCGTACCCCAGGGCTCAGCGGCACAAACGGCAGATACTCGACCATCTCACGCCCCAGCGCGTACAGCGGGTATGACGGGCCAAAGACGTTGGTGGTGACGGTGTTGATGGTGCGCTGCGAGGTGCGATGCATGAGGCCCATCGCTGTCCGCACAGCGGCGGCGAAGAGCGCGGGCGGCATCATGTCCACGACGTTGAACGCCGCAGCGCCGGCCGTCGCCTGATTCGATAGCTTCAGTTCGTCCATGTTCGCCGTGATCGCTCGCAACCGCTCCAGCGGATCGGCGATGCCGACGGGCAGCGCGGCGATCACCATCGACACCTGGTTGTTGTATGAGTGGTCATCACCCGAACGGATCGACACCGGCACCAACGACGACATGGTCGCGTGGTCCACCACGTCGCCGCGCTGCACCAGCAGATCGCGGAACGCGGCAGTGATCGCGGCGAGCACGACGTCGTTGACCGACCCACCGAACACCCGTCGAATCTCTTTCGCCTCGCCGAGCGTGCAACGCGCCACGGCCCAGCGACGGTGGCCCCCGATGGAGCCCTCGATGGACAGCGGCGCCGACTGCGGCGTCAGCCGTCGCCCGAACGAGCGCAGCCCGGCGAACGTGTCGTTCAGCTGACGCAGCGATTCGCGGGGCGAACTGGCACCGCGGATGACCGACAGCGCCAGACGCGCGGGGGCGAGGGCCAGGCCGGCCACGGCATCAGCCAGCAGGCGGCCATCACTCGGCACGGGGTTCGCCGTCCACTCCGGCGCAGGAACGACCACAGCATCGGGCGTTGCATCCAACAGCGCCGTCATCATGTCCGTGCCCGACACGCCGTCGACCATGCAGTGGTGGACCTTCGAGATCAGCGCCCATTGCTTGCGGGGCAGTCCTTCCACCAACCACAGTTCCCACAATGGCCGGTCGCGATCCAGTTCCTGCGACATCAGCCGGCCCATCAGATTGTCCAGGTCCTGCGCCGTGCTGCGCGGCGGTAGCGCCGAGTGACGCACGTGGAAGGCAATGTCGAAGCCCGGGTCGTCCACCCACACCGGTCGACCGAGGCCACCTGGCACCAGTCGCACCTTCTGCCGAAACCGGTGGACCAGGGGCAGCTTGCTGGCGATGAGGGCAGTCAACTCGTCCATCGTCGGCGGTTTGCCCGTGAACACCGCGCACGACCCGATGTGCATGTGGGTGGTGCCATCCTCGGCGTGAAGGAACAGCGCATCGAGTGCGCTCATCTTGTTCACTGCGAACCCACGCTGAGCACGTCGTCGAAGCCCTCGCGCAGGCAGTCGACCAGTACATCTGGATCGGACACCGCAGTGGTGTCGATGTTCAACCCGATGCAGCACTGATCGCCGTGCGACAGCAGTGCAACGCTGAACGCCGAACCCGACGATGGAGCGAAGGCGTACTCGCTGGTGACCTCGGCGCCGGCCAAATAGACCCGACCCGTCAGGCCCGGCACGTTGGTCGCGACGAAGTCCATCGCCTTCAACATGCCGCCGAAGATCGACGTGGTCATCGCGACCGGCAGCCGGTTCAGAGCCCCCGCGATCACGTTGGTCAGAGGCAGCGACGGCTCGGTTCGCCACTGCCGCGACAACGTGCCCATCCGCCGCATCCGCTGCGACGCATCGACCCCGTCGATCGGAATCGTCAGGCGAGCCGGGACGAAGCGGTTGTTGCCCAGTTCGTCGCCCGCCTTGCGCAGGTTGATCGGCATGGTCACCCGCAACGCGGTCACGGGCGCACCACGACGCTCGTGGTAGCGGCGCAGTCCGTCGGTGATGCTGGCGAGGAACGCATCGTTCAGAGTGCTATCGGCGGCATGGGCCGACGCGAGCAGATCGGCCAGCGGCACCTCGAAGGCGTCGAGATGGCGCGACATGCCCCGCCCCACCATCACCGGCGACAGCGGCGTCATGGCCGGCGCGAGCAGCTTCACGATCGACCGGGCACTTGCCATGCCCGACTTGACGATGCGGTCAGGTCGCAGAAGCGCAGTTGTCGCAAACGCTGGAAACGCGCGTGCGCCGCGTACCGACAACTCGCTCGCAGTGCGTGCATTGGCCGCCAGTGGTTCCATGATCGCTTCGAGCGGCGTGACCTTCTTCGACACGTCGCCCGGCACGACCTTCTTGCGCGTGCGCGGTGAACGCGACTCGTCCAGCAGCATCTTGGCCATCTTGACCCCGCCGACGCCGTCGGTGAACGCGTGGTGCACCTTCTGGACGAATGCCGCGCCACCACCGGCCAGACCCTCGACCAACGTGAACTCCCACAGCGGTCGGTCCTTGTCGAACGCGGCCATCGCGAACACGCCGACCATGTCCAGCAATGTCCGCAGGTCGCCCGGTGCGGGGCACACGACACGGCGCAGGTGATAGTCGACGTCGAAGTGATCGTCGTCCTGCCAACGCGGCGGGCCGACGCGCATTGGCGTCGCGACCACCTTCTGCTGTAACCGCGGCACCAGGATGCACGCCTCTTCCATCCGCTCGTGCAGCCGGTCCCAGTTCGGGCTGCGGTCCAGCATCGACACGGCCACGATGGTGGTGCGCAGAATCGGGTCGCGCTCGATGCTCCACAGCGTCGAGTCGGATTCGTTCAGATGTGTCGAAAAGTGGGCAACCACATCTGCCGGCTTCTCGGTCACTTTGTCGACGGCCATGGTGTCTCGGATCTGTCGCGGTCGGTCAGCACAGTTCCGCTGCCGCCCGACAGCGGAACTGCCACTACCGATCACCGTACGGAGACCTACGGGATGCCACAAGAGCACTTTGTCCCCAAAGGTGCCCGCCGGGTAGCGACGTCCGCGTCAGTCCTCGAAGCCGTTGAGTTCGTCGACGGCCCCGACGACGTCACCGATGGTGAAGAAGTTGACGGCGATGAAGTTCGGCAGCTTCCCCCGCTGGTCGGCGCACGTCAGCGCGCGGTTGGTGATCGCCGTTCGCTGATTCACCTCCACCGCGTCCGCTCGGTCTGGCGCTTCGCGCTGGATCCAGTGGTTGAGCAGGAACAGCGGCGCCGTAGCGTCACCGCGGTTACGGTCGCAGTCGAGTGCATCGACGGTGCTCACGTGGTAGTCGGTGTCCTGGATGAATTCGCGGGCGTCGTGGTACCACGCTGGCGGTGGCGACGCCGTTTCGGCGAATACGACGAGGCGTCGGCCCGAGTCCACGAGGTCACCTAGGGTCGGCCACTCGGTCGTCGGCGACCGGTCGTAGAGGTACGAATCGAGTCCACTCGACGTGAAGGCGGCCACGGTGTCGGTCGTGCTGATCCCGTTCTGGACGATGAGTGTGACGACATCGTCGGGGTTGGCGTCCAGGAACGACTTGACGTCACTCAGCGCGGTGACCAACGAGATGGCTCCGTACGCGCAGCGGCTGTGGCACAGGTAGGTGCCTGGGTGCGCGCTGAGACGTTCGTCGAGTTCGTCGAAGAGGAAGCTGGCGACTGCCGGCGGAAGGGCGATCTCGATCGTGCTGAGCTCACTCGGACGGTCGATCTCCGGCCAGTAGCTGGTGTCGATGAGAAGAGTGCGAATGCCGGCATCCAATTGTGTCGTGATGTTCGCGTCGTGTTCCGGCCAAATCTGGACGACGTCGGGGCTCGACATCGAGTTGTGGGTGGCCGCCTGCACGATCTGGTCGTACGGTCGGTCGCACAGCTCGGCGTGGCCGTTGCACTCACGCACGGCAGTCACGTCGTCGGAGCGTGCGGCAGCGAGTGCGGGAATGCTGACGCTGGCAAGGAGAGCCGCGCCGGCAAGGAGCCGGTAGCGGCGGCGATCCTTCTCTCGCAACCTGACGTACACGAGTGCGGAAATGGCGAGTGCAGCACCGGCTGCGGCGGCGATGAGCAGTTGCACCGTTCGGCCATCGATGGTGTCGATGATCGCCGCTCGCAGGTCTGCGTCGACATCGTCGATGATCGCGATCACTGAACGCGGCAGACCGTTTGCGCTGCTCGGTGTCGCTGCATCGGACAGGGGTGAGGCGATCCGGATGACGCGCGCCCCTATCGCGGTGACGACCGCTGCGGTGGACAGTGCGGCGGCTATCGCCATCAGCGCGACCTTGCGGTTGTCTGACAACACGAGCAACCCAAGTGCGGCGAGGGTTACCAACGTGAGCGCGGTCGCTGCACCCCACGAAGGAAACCATCGTGCAACATCGCGGACCGAGTTGAGCTGGGCCAGGGGCTGTTGTTGCGGCTGGCCGGCCTGCCGACCGAGCGCATCGAGGAGATCAATACGGAGGTGGCCGCTGGCGGCGAGCACGGCTTGCGCGTCGCGGAGATAGTCATCGACGTAGGCGGTGGCGGTCGTGATGAGTGCGTCGCGTTGATCGCCGGATTCAATGGCAACGACAACTTGATCGCGGACGTCCGGCGGCAGGCCAAAACTGGTCGCCTCTTCTACTGCTCTTGTGATCTGCCCGGGGTCTATCGCCTCACCGGCGAAGATCGGAATCGAATCAGGGATGTTGCCGGCTGCGATCTGGTCGGCGAAGTCCCGCACAGCGGCGCTGTACTCCGGCAAGTTCGTGAGCAGCAACGAAGTCGCATTCGAGAGCGACTGATTGAGGACGGTCTCGGCGGTCGAGTTGAACTGCAAAAGGGTGCTGGAGAGGTCGATCGAGTCGTCCAGCCGGTCGGTGTCGCCACGGAGGTACGCGACTACGGAGGCGACTACTGCCTCGGTAGCTCGCTGCAGCGTCGCCGGCGGGAGCGCTATGCGCAACACGGCGTTCGACAGCGACACCGTGTCGGCAAGGTCGCGACCACCAAACTCGAACTCGCCGACCAACGCATTCGTCGTCGCACGGACATCCGGGTCGGTGAGAATCTGCGAGTAGACGCGCCGATAGACGTGCTGGTCGGCCAGCGTCGAGTTGTAGAAGCCAGCCATCAACAGCCGATCGCGAACAACCGTCGCCGCCACCGAGTACACGGATCCGCCGACGATCACCATCAACAAGGCGAGGCGCAGCGCGATGGGTAACTGCGCTCTCGACCAATCCGTCGTCAGTCGAAAGCGCTCGCGAACCACCGCCGGACACTACGCCTCCCGCAAGGAAAACCCTTCGTGTCGCGGGTCTGAGCGAGTCACACCGAGGTCGGCCCGCGACACGTGCGATTGTGAATGACGCACGTGCCGACGACCGGGGAGCTGCATTCGGGAGCCGATGCCGAATCATCTAGCGTTCGGGTGGCCCGTGCGCTCGTGAATGGAGGGTGTCGGTCGATGGGAAGGTGTGGCCGATGGTGAGCGCCAAGGGTGTCCGACGGTGGCTGCCGGGCCTCTCAGTGGCTGCGACATACGAACGCTCGTGGTTGCGCCACGACCTCGTGGCAGGCATTGTCGTCACGGCCCTGCTCATCCCGGCCGGCATGGGCTACGCACAGGCCGCCGGCCTGCCGCCCGAAACCGGCCTGTACGCGACGATCATCCCGTTGCTGGCCTACGCCCTGGTGGGACCGTCGCCGATCCTGGTGCTCGGCCCAGATTCGTCGTTGGCGCCCATCATCGCGGCCACGATCGTGCCCCTGGCCGCGGGAGACGCACAACGAGCCGTCGCCCTGGCAGGGCTGTTGGCGATCCTCATGGGCGCCGTGCTCGCCATTGGCGGGCTGCTTCGACTGGGTTTCGTGACCGACCTGCTTTCCAAGCCGATACGGGTCGGGTACCTCAACGGAGTTGCACTGATCGTGATCGTCAGTCAGGCACCCAAGCTGCTCGGATTCTCGATCGAGGGCAACTCGATCGTCGAAAACGTGCGCCAAATAATCGGCGGCATCACAGATGGCCGCATCAATCGAACGGCTCTGCTGGTGGGTTTGGTGTCGATCGTGGTGTTGGTCATCCCACGAATGCTCGCAAGTCGGGTACCCGGCGTGTTACTCGCCGTCGTGGGGGCCACCATCGTGGGTGCCACCCTCGGCTGGCCGAGCGAACTGCCCGTGGTGGGCGCACTCCCCCGCGGGCTACCAGCCCCTGCGCTGTCGGGGCTCGCGTGGGGCGACATACGCTCACTCATCGCGCCCGCTCTCGGCATCGCGCTGATTGCCTTCGCCGACACAGGCGTGCTGTCACGAACCTTCGCCGCGCGCCACGACACGACCGTCGACGGCAGCAGGGAGATGGGTGCTATCGGCGTGGCAAATGTGGCCGCTGGCGTGTTCGGCGGATTCCCCGTGTCGGCCAGCTCGTCTCGAACCCCGGTCGCGGAGCAGGCCGGCGCCACGACCCAGCTGGTCGGTGTTATCGGCGCTGCGCTGATGGTGGCATTCATCACGCTGGCCCCTGGGGTCACGCAGCACCTCCCCACGGCCACCCTGGCGGCCGTGGTCATCGTGGCGGCCTCATCGCTGATCGACGTCGGTACGGTCCGGCGACTGGTGCGGATGGATCGCAGCGAGGGTTTGCTGTCAATTGCTGCGTTCCTTGGTGTCGCCCTCATCGGCGTGCTCCAAGGCATCGTCATCGCCATCGCGCTCTCGTTCATAGCGGTGGTGAATCGAGAGTGGCGGCCGTACCGAACCGAACTCGTTCGAGTCAAGGGCATGCGGGGGTATCACGACGTGACCCGCCACCCCGAGGGCCACCGAATCCCCGGTGCCGTCATCGTCCGCTTCGACGCCCCGTTGTTCTTCGCCAACGGCGGCCTGTTCGACGATTACGTCCGCCAAGTGGTCACCGATGCAGGAGATGAGATCCACACCGTGATCCTGGCCGCGGAGCCGATCACTGCGGTCGACACGACAGCTGTGGACGAACTCGTCGAGCTGGACAACTTCCTGGCCGCCAAGGGTGTCACACTGCTGATCGCCGAGATGAAGGGGCCCGTCAAAGATCAGTGTCGCCGCTACGGCCTCGATCAACAGTTCGGCCCCGAACGGTTCTACCCCACCGTTGGCGCAGCTGTCGACGAACTCTCCGACAGGGGTGGTCGCGGCGGCGAGCAAAGCCGCTGATGTGGGACCAAAGCCCCTGCTGAGGATACCCCCAGGGGTTTAGCCTTGGTGGCGAAGGACACGAAAGGACTCAATCATGACCGAGAGTGGCTACGGCAAGGCAGTACTCGACGAACTCCGCCCGCTGCACCGAGAACTGCGCCATGCAATCCCAGCGGTGTACAAGGGTTTCGGCGAGTTCCACCACGCCGCATTCGAACCAGGCGACCTGGATGCCAAGACGAAGGAACTCATCGCCTTGGCAATCGCGGTCACACAGCACTGCGACGGCTGCATCGCATCGCATGCAGAGGGCGCGGCACGCGCCGGCGCCAGCCGCCAGGAGGCCGCCGAGGCGATCGGCGTGGCGATGCTCATGAACGGTGGACCGGGCACCATCTACGGCCCACGCGCCTATGCCGCCTTCTGCGAGTTCCAGCCAGAAGCCGTGTGACCCACGCCTCACACGTTTCATCGACACGCACGGTGGGTACTCGATCTGGCACGGCACAGCAGCCGTCACCCTTGATCCGTCACCCCCGACGGACACATCCCATCAGGAGGAAGCGATGTCGGTAGACGAAACAGTTACACAGGACCTCATCAAGACCCTCGAGAATGGGCGCGAAGGATTTCAGCGAGCCGCGGAGAAGCTGGCAGATTCGAACGAACCCGCACTCGCCGCCGAGTTCACGACCTTCAGCGAGCAACGGGGCCGGTTCGCCTCCGAACTCACCGCGATGGCCGCGTCATACGGCGACCCGGTCGACAAGCGAAGCACCCTGCCCGGCGCGCTTCATCGTGGCTGGATGGCGGTGAAGGACATGCTGTCGGGTTCCGACGCCAGCGGCGTTCTCGACGCCGCAGCCCAAGGTGAGGACCACGCCGTGGAGGAATACGAGACAGCACTCAAGGCAGACATCTCTGATGGTCTGCGGACTGTGGTGAATCGTCAGTTCGCGGATGTGAAGGCCGCTCGCGACCGCGTGCAGGCTGCGCGTAACCACGCGAACGCCACGAAGTGACGCAGCCGACCACGAGTCGGCCACATCAACTTCATGGAACTGCCCCGGCCGGACGCCGGGGCAGTTCCGCGTACCACCGGGTCAGCAGGCAGGTACTGCGGCCACTGCTGCGGCGAGTTCCTGGGCAGCGTCGGCGGCCAGTGCCTGAAAGTCGTCGCCCGTCATGAAGTCCCGCGGATCGACCGTGCTGATCTTTGTGCCGTGCCCCGTGTCGGACAGCACGACGTTGCACGGCAACAGCAGGCCCACTGACTCGTCGAGTTCGAGAGCGCGATGAGCGAACTGCGGGTTGCATGCACCAAGGATCTTCATCGGCGCGCGGTCGACGCCGAGCTTGGCTTTGAGGGTCGCTGCCATATCGATCTCGGTGAGGACACCGAAGCCCTGCGCAGCGAGAGCAGTTCGAATCGCGGCCTCGGCATCGGCCATCGAAAGAGTCGTCGTGGTCTCGATCGCACGCATGGTCACTTCTCCACTGCCTGGACGAAGCGGGTGAGGCCCAACTCCGACTCGATCGCGTGGCGCGGCCGGGCCCCGACCGCCTGCTTGGTGAGCTCGCCCTGCTCGAACAGGCCGATCGTCGGGATGCCACGAATGCCGTACTTGGCAGCCACGGCCTGGTTCGCGTCGACGTCGACCTTCACGACCTTGATCGCGGATCCGTACTGCTCGGCGAGCGCTTCGACCTCTGGCGCTACAGCCCGACACGGACCGCACCACGCGGCCCAGAAGTCGACCACCACGGGCACCGTGGAGTCGAGCACTTCTCGCTGAAAGCTGACCTGGTCGTCTGCTGTGATCATCGTGGACATGTTCCATCCTCTCGGAGTCTGGACCCATGAGGATCCGATGTACCTCACAACAAATACCCCTTGGGGTATATTCCCCGTCCGACGCCGAAGTGCGCGGGCCGGCGGGCGGCGATGATCGTCGTGGCGGTTCGTGGGCAACAGGTGCAATGGTCCATCACAGGTTTAGCCGCCCGGACCATTGGGTACATCGAACGGCATGACCGAAAAATTCACCGACGCAAAAGCTGATCGTCCGCCCACCGAGCAGGAGACGCAGGCCGCCGAGAAGGCAGCGGCCGACGTCGACATCGACGATGTTGCGGAGCACTTCGAGGAAATGACGGAGATCGGCAAGAACGTGAAGGGCGAAGGTTCGCTCGAGCCCTCCAAGGACTGACCCGTTCTCCGGACAATTGTGAAGCGCCATTCAGAACCTGACTAATGTCCGTTCATGAGCGCGCGCGTCGAGGAGAGCGGGGCCGCCCCATTCGCTGGGCGCAGCGTGTGGACTCGCCTCATCGATTCCATCAGCGTGGGGTTCGACGTTCCACTCGATCACCCCGGGCAGCGCTCGTCGAGTCGACTGCGAGTCATCGGGACAGCTCTGGCGTGGTTCTCGGGTGTGGTCGGTTTGCTCGTTCTGGTCGGCTACGCCGCGAGGCAGGAAATGATCGTCGAGATCGCTCCCAGCCTGCCTCCGATGTACCCCAACGCTGCCCTGGCACTGGCCGCCGGCTCGGTCGCCGTAGTGGGTTCCCAGTGGGACCGACGCGAAAGTCGCGCCGTCGCCAGCATCGCCGCCTATGTGACCTTCGGCATCGGGGCGATCGGGCTGGTACTCAATTTGGCCGGAACCGGCCGCACGTGGTTCGAGGCACTGCTCCCGACCGGCTTTGTCGAGTCGACCACCACGGTCCCCGGGCGACCTGTCATCGAGTCGTGCTTGGCATTCGTGCTGATCGGGGTGAGCTCGATCCTTTCGTCTGCGCGGCGCGCCCCGGTCGTCGGACAGGTCCTTGCATTCGCAGCTGCGGCAGTTGGGTTCACGGCGGCCGTCGGGTACGCACTCGGTGTCGACAGAGTTGCCGCCGGGTCGGGGCTCTACGTGGGCATGGCGCTGCACACGTCGCTGGCCATCACCGCACTCGCCCTGGCAGCGATCATGGTCCCCCGGCCGGTCGGAATCGTCGCCCTGCTCTTCGACGGCGGCGCCACCGGCACCATGACCCGGCGGCTCAGCGTCGCCGCATTGGCGACGCTCGTGTTCATCCTCGTCACGGGTCTGTTGACCTACCGCTTCCTGCCGAGCCGGCCGCTGGCCCAGTCGGTGTTCTCGGTCCTGCAGGTGGGCACCGTGGGAGCACTGGTATTGCTGCCGTCGGCGGTGTTCGTGCGGACCGAGCGCGAACTCCGCGAACGTCTCGATACTGCGCGCCGGCAGACAGAGGATGTCGCCGATGTCGAGCAGATCATCGAGTCCATCACCGCCAACATGGCCATCGCTGCACCGGAGGTTCCCGGGTGGACGATCGCGGTGCGGTACGAACCGGCATGGGGCCATCTTGCGGGTGACTCGCTGCAAATCCTGGATGCCGTGGAACCCGGCGACCCAACGCTGTTGGTCCTGGTCGACATCGCCGGGCACGATGCACAGGCAGCACTCGTTGCATATGGACTTCGCACACACATCGCTGCGCTCTGGGAGCGCGGCGCCAGTCTCGGCGAGATCGCTGCGAGCGCCAACCAGAAGCTGATCCGGCGAGGGACGATCGGTACCGCCGTCTTCGTACTGTTCGCTCCTGACGGCGCTGCTGCCCAAGTCGTCAACGCTGGGCACCCGCAACCGGTCCATGTACACAACGGCACCGCGTCGCGATGGACTGCAACAGGTCCGCTCCTCGGCCTGATCGGTGCCGAATGCTCGACCCGCACGACACCGATCGAGACCGGCGATCTGGTGGTGATCTGCACCGACGGCATCGAGGAGGCACACGCACCTGACCGCAGCCAACTCGGTGACCAGCGCCTGCTGGAGCTCGTCATGGAGTGTGCGCACGAACTACCCCAATCTGTGGCCGACTCGCTCGTCGACGCCGCGCTCGAGCATTCGGGCAGACGACTGAAGGACGACGCGCTCGTCGTCGTGCTCCGCAAGGACGCCTGACAGTCGGGTCAGTTCCCCAGCCCCTGGCCCTGCAGCTGCGCAAGTCGGGCGGCGAACTGCTCGGGCTGGTCGACCGTGAACGTCAGGCCCGGGTGAAGGAGCAGTCCGAACGGCAGTAGCGCCGACACCGGCTCATGAAAGCAGATGCAGACGCCTCGATCGCGGTTCGTGGCGAAGGTGAGGCCGCGGTCGGCGAACGACAGATGCGGTGGTCCTGCCACCTTCATCGTCGCGTACGGGCCGGTGACGTCGACGCTTCGAACATTGGCAACCGGCGTGGTGGCCACCCAACGTCCGTAGCGCACGGAAAGCAGGCCATCGCTCGAAATACTGGCAATGGCTCTGTCGGAGCGAACTCCGAACACCCTGGCCAGCGCGCCGACCAGCCCAGAGAAGCGAAATGGATAGATCTCCACGGGGTGCGACAGCACGGCCGGCGAACTGGGCAGCGACGAATCGGAGTTCATCGCGTCGGCGGTCTTGCCCAGGGTGTCCGCCGCGTAGGCGTCGCGCAGGCCGGGCCGCACCGGTGGCCCCGTCGTGGTGTCCTTCACGGTCTGTCGCTCCATTTCCGCGTTCACCTCGGCGCCGATGATGACGGACAGCGACGTGAGGAAGAGCCACAGCATCACCACGACCACTGCGCCGAGCGACCCATACGTCTCGTTGTACTTCGCGAAGTTCGCGGTGTAGAGCGAGAACAGCAGCGATCCGACCAGCCACAGCGCTGCGGCAACGAGCGCTCCTGGCGACGTCCATCGCCACTTCGGCGCCTCTCGATCCGGGCCGTAGCGGTAGAGCACAGCCACGCCGACCAACAGAGCCGCCAAGAGTCCTGTCCATCGCACGACGTCGATCGCGATTCGGCCGGGAGCCCCGAGATTCGCTCTGGCAACCAGTGCCGGCAGAAAGCCGATCACGCCGACGGCCACGACGACGAACAGAATTGCTCCGACGGTGAACAACAATGCCATCGCTCGGCGGCGAATTGCGCCACGGGTTTCGGCTTCGTCGTACGCGACATTCAGCGCGTCGACGAGATGCCCGATCCCGGCTGACGCGGACCACAGTGCGGCGAGCACCCCCAGCACCACTACCACGATCGTGGATGCGCTGGACGACGAGGCGATGGACTCCAACTGAGTCGCAACCAGCTCGCGTACTTCGCGTGGCGCCGTCCGCAGCACATCGAGCATCTGCGCCCGGACCTGTTTCGGATCGGCGACCAGGCCATAGATCGAGACGATCGCGACGATCGCAGGTACCAGCGCGAGCAACGCGTAGAACGCCACTCCGGCGGACAGCAACGGCACGTTGTCGACCTTGGCCTCAGACCGCACCCGAGCGACAACATCTCGCAGCCCGCGCGGTGGAACCTGCGTCGGGTCGTCGGCCTGGCGGCCTCGGTCCGCCTCGCGGACCGCGGTACTCGCCACTTCGGTAGCGGGAACGGTGTTGAGTTCCACGAACCCCGCACGTGGTTCGCCGTCAGCTGCAATGGTCATCGCACTGCTCTACCCAATGACTGCGTTCACGAAACCGACCGCGCGTTTACGACCCACACAGCCCGGGTAGCTAACGACCATGGATGCAATCACACTTCTCCGAAATGACCACTCGACCGTCGAAGCGTTGTTCAAGCGTTTCGAGAAGGCGGGCAAGAAGGCTTACGTGGCCAAGCGAGAGATCGTTGACCGAATCA
>Ga0209476_10000109_pt1 | contig 54528 bp, 54 predicted proteins | sample KloWWTrecipitate_FD_187179 | JGI IMG/M metagenome (GOLD analysis project Ga0209476, IMG submission 187179) | Active sludge microbial communities from Klosterneuburg, Austria, studying microevolution and ecology of nitrifiers - Klosterneuburg... | ecosystem: Engineered > WWTP > Aerobic digester... | reverse complement strand
CGGTACCCAGGGTCAGGAACACGTTCTCTTCGGTATCGCTGCCCGCGCCCGCCTTGTTGATGGTGACGGTGTACGGACCGCCCACGCGCAGGCCGCGTGCGTTGTAGCGACCGGCGGCATCGGTGGTGGCGCGGCTGACCGTGCCCGAGTCGATGTGGGTGATGGTGACTTCGGCGCCGGCGACCGGCTGGCCGTCGGCACCGACAACCTGGCCGCCAACGCCGGCGGAGGTGCTCTGCGCGAAAACAGGAGCCGCGGCAAGCGCGACCATCAGGCCCAGCGACAGCTTCGAAAGCCGGACGCGGTTCGGGTGAGTCATATCGGTAACCTCAAGTGAGCAAATAAAGAAAAGAACGACGGACGAAGGACGGCACATGCCGACGCGTCCGCCTGGGCGACGGTTGTCGGCGAATTCGGAACCCCTGCCCATACGACGCCGCATGGGTTCACTAAAGTTTAACACGGTAGCGACACCGGATGACGGCTTCGTGACAGTGCGGCGACGCCGGTCACCCAGCGTAAGTCCTTGCCCCTGTTCAGCTTCCTGCGCGGAGGTAGCTGGCGATGCCGTCCAGCAGCATCTGCACCGAGATCGCCACGATGACCATGCCCATCAGCCGCTCGATCGCGGTCAGCACGCGCGTTCCCAGCCATTTCTGCAGGTAGGTCGCGGAAAACAGGATGATCGCGGTGGCGGCCCAGGCGATCGCCAGGGCCAGGCTCCAGGCACCCATCCGGCCCGGTTCCTGGCTGCCCAGCAGCATCACCGCCGCCATCCCGGAGGGGCCGGCGATCATCGGGATCGCCATCGGTACGATGAAGGGCTCCCCTTCCGGCTGTTCGCCCATGATCCCGTCGGCCGACGGGAAGATCATCCGCAGGCCGATCAGGAACAGGATGATGCCGCCGGCGATCGACACCGATTCCTGGCGCAGGTGCATCAGTTCCAGCAGGAAGCGGCCGGTCCACAGGAACAGCATCAGCACGCCGAGCGCGATCAGCAGCTCGCGGACGATCACCACCCGCTGGCGTGCTGGAGGCAACCCCTTGAGCAGGCTCAGGAACACCGGGATGTTGCCCAGCGGATCCAGGATCAGGAACAGCAGCAGGGCGGCGGCGGCGATGGTCACGCCAGCACGTCCACGATCCGCCCGCGCTGCGCGGCGCCGGCCGCGGACAGCAGTTCGACGCAGGCGGCGGCATAGGCGCTGGCGGGCTTCGCCTTGAGGTCGGTATTCGGCTGGAACGCCTTGCCGCGCAGGCCGGTGCGCATCGGTCCCGGGCGCAGGCCACTGACGCGTGGACCGTGCTCGCCGAGTTCCGCCTGCAGCATCGGCACCAGGGTGACCTGCGCCGACTGGGCCAGGCCGTAGCCGCCCCAGAAGGCAGGGCTGCCGTTGCGGGCTGGGTCGTCGATGGCGAACACCACCGCGCCGGCGTCGGACTTCGCAAGCAGTGGCAGGCAGGCCTGGGTGAGCCACCAGCGTGCGGTCAGGTCGACGTGGAGGGCGCGGGCGAAATCGGCCGGGTCGGTGTGCTGCAACGGGGTCAGGCCCTTGAACTCGGCGGCGCAGTGCAGCAGTCCATCGAGGCGGCCGAGGTCGGCTTCGATGCGCTGGCCGAGCTCGTCGAAATCGTCCGGGGAGGCGCCTTCGAGGTCCAGCGGGTACAGGACCGGTTCCGGGCCGACGGCCCTGGCCGCGTCGTACACCCGGTTCAGCGGGGCGACCTTGCGCCCGAGCAGCACCACCGTCGCGCCGGCCTGGGCGCAGGCCACGGTCGCGGCCGAGCCCAGGCCACCGGCGGCGCCGGCGACCAGGATGACGCGGCCCTCAAGCGACGAAGCGCCGCTCACGCCTTCTGCGCGTCCGCGACGATCCGCGCCAGCTCGCCGGATTCGGAGAGCTCGACGGTGATGTCGCAGCCACCGATCAGCTCGCCGTTGATGAACAGCTGCGGGAAGGTCGGCCAGTCCGAGTAGCGCGGCAGGTTGGCGCGGATCTCCGGCTCCTCCAGCACGTTGACGGTGTGCAGCTGCGCGCCGGCGGCCATCAGCGCCTGCAGCGAACGGCTGGAGAACCCGCACATCGGGAATTGCGGGGTGCCCTTCATGAACAGGACGATGGGGTGGCCTTCGATCTCGGCCCGGATGCGCTCTTCGACGGAGGACATGCTGTCTTGCTCCTGCAACGTTGCGACCCGCCGCGGGCGACAGTGCGGCAACGGGCGTGGGGATAGAATCGCGCATTGTAAGTCTTCGCGCGGCTCCGGCCGCACCCTTCCCCGCCCTGACCAGGAGCCCGCCGTGGCCATCGAACTGCCCGCCCTGCCCTACGACCGCACCGCCCTGGAGCCGCACATCTCCGGCGAAACCATCGACTTCCACTATGGCAAGCACCACCAGGCCTACGTGACCAACCTCAACAACCTGATCGCCGGCACCGAGTTCGCCGACATGTCGCTGGAAGACATCGTCCGCAAGTCGCAGGGCGGCATGTTCAACAACGCCGCGCAGGTGTGGAACCACAGCTTCTACTGGAACTGCCTGAAGCCCAATGGCGGCGGCGAACCCGCCGGCAAGCTGGCCGAGGCGATCAACGCCGCGTTCGGCAGCTTCGACAGGTTCAAGGACGAGTTCGGCAAGACCGCGATCGGCACCTTCGGCTCCGGCTGGGCCTGGCTGGTGCAGCGCGCCGACGGTTCGCTGGCGCTGGCCAGCACCCCGAACGCCGCCACCCCGCTGACCGGCGAGGACACCCCGCTGCTGACCTGCGACGTGTGGGAACACGCCTACTACGTGGACTACCGCAATGCCCGCCCGAAGTATGTCGAGGCGTTCTGGAACCTGGTCAACTGGGATTTCGTCGCCGGCAACATGAAGTAAGCCGCCGCGCATCGCGGACATGGAAACGGCCGGAGCGATCCGGCCGTTTTTCGTTGCATCGGTTCGATCAGCGCAGCGCAGCGACCACCGGCGCCACCTGCCCCTCGCGATCCAGCGCCACGCCGACCCGTTGCAATGCGATCGCGAGTTCTTCCGCCGAATCCGCGCGCAGCGTGGCATGCCCGACCTTGCGTCCGGCCCGCGGCGCCTTGCCGTAGTCGTGCCAGTGGCCGCCGGGTTCGCCGAGCACGGCATTCGCATCCGGCATCGTGCCGATCCAGTTGAGCATGCAGGCCGTGCCGACCATCCGCGTATCGCCCAGCGGCAGCCCGAGCACCGCACGCAGGTGGTTCTGGAACTGCGAGGTCTCGCTGCCCTCGATGGTCCAGTGCCCCGAGTTGTGCACGCGCGGCGCCAGTTCGTTGGCCAGCAGCTCGCCGTCCCTGCAGAACAGCTCCAGCGCGAACACGCCGACGTAGTCCAGCGCCTCGGCCAGCTTGCGCGCATGCGCCAGCGCGGTGGCCTGCAAGGCGTCTTCGACGCGCGCCGGCGCCAGGCTGGCGGAGAGCACGCCATCGACATGCCAGTTCTCGGTCAGCGGCCAGGCGCGGAACTCGCCGCCCCGCCCGCGCACCGCGACCACCGACAGTTCCCGCTGGAAATGCACGAAGCCCTCCAGGATCAGGCCCACCGTCATCGCCTGCGCGCCCAGCGCGTCCCAGGCAGCGTCGATGTCCGCCGCCGACTTGATCCGGAACTGGCCCTTGCCGTCGTAGCCCAGCCGCCGCGTCTTCAGGATGCACGGCGTGCCGAGCTCCGCGACCGCGGCCTCCAGCTGCGCGCGCGAGCCGATGTCGGCGAAGCCGGGCACCGGGATCCCGAGCGTGCGGAACAGGGTCTTCTCCGCCAGCCGGTCCTGCGCCACCGCCAGCGCACGCGGGTTCGGGAACACCGGCACCCGCTCGCTCAGCCACTGCGCGGATTCGGCCGGCACGTTCTCGAAATCGAAGGTCGCCACGTCCACCTGCGCCGCGAATTGCGCAAGCGCGGCCTGGTCCGTGTAGTCGCCCACGATCATCGGCGCGAACTGGCCGGCGCAGGCGTCGGCGACGTTGTCCAGCACCCGGAAGCGCAGGCCCAGCGGGGCACCGGCGAGCGCCATCATCCGGGCCAGTTGGCCGCCGCCAAGGATGCCGACGGTGGTCATCGCCGCGCCCCGGTCACCGGCGCGGATCGTCGTTGCCGGCGACCTCGGCGGTCTGCCTGGCGCGGAACGCGGCCAGCGCGCCGGCGATCGCCGGATGCGCGCCGGCCAGCATCGCCGCCGCGAACAGCGCCGCGTTGGCGGCGCCCGCCGTGCCGATCGCGAAGGTCGCGACCGGGATCCCGGCCGGCATCTGCACGATCGACAGCAGCGAATCCATCCCGTTCAGCGCCTTGCTCTGCACCGGCACGCCCAGCACCGGCACCACGGTCTTGGCGGCGAGCATGCCCGGCAGGTGGGCGGCTCCGCCGGCGCCGGCGATGATCGCGCGCAGTCCCCGCGACTCGGCAGACGCGGCGTACTCGAACAGCACGTCCGGGGTGCGATGCGCGGAAACCACGCGCACTTCGTGCGGCACCCCGAGCGCCTCCAGTTTTGCGCTGGCGTGCTGCATCGTCTCCCAGTCGGAGCGCGAGCCCATCACGATCCCGACCAGGGGTGCATCCGCGGCTGCTGGCATGTCGGTGTCCGCCGTCAAAAGGCTATTCTAGCGATCCCGCCATTCCGCAGCACCGACATGGATCGCAAACTGCTGGACATCCTGGTCTGCCCCGCCACCCGGCAACCGCTCTCGATCCTCGAAAGCGCCGGGCTGGACGCGCTGAACCGAGCGATCGCCGCCGGCGGCGTTACCCGCGGCGACGGCAGCGACCAGTCCGAGTCCCTGCGCGAAGCACTGGTCACCCGCGACCGCAAGACCGTGTACCGGATCGACGACGGCATCCCGGTGCTGCTGGCCGACGACGCCCTCGCCACCGCGCAGGTCGAAGGCTTCCCGAAGGCATGAGCGCAGGCCGGTTCGCGCCGCCGCCGGCGGAGGTGGTGGCCGCCGACGTCGCCGCCGCGCTGGCCGAGGACATCGGCAGCGGCGATGCCACCGCCGGGTTGCTCGAGGATGCGCCGGACAGCGCCTACCTGTTGTGCAAGGAAGACTGCGTGCTGGCCGGGCGCGCGTGGTTCGAGGCCTGCCATCGCGCGCTGGACCCGGGCGTGCGCTTCGACTGGTGTTGCGAGGAAGGCGACCACGTCGCCCGCGGCAGCGTGATCGCCATCCTGCAGGGCCGCAACCGCGCGCTGGTCAGCGCGGAGCGCGCTTCACTGAATTTCCTGCAGACCCTGAGCGGCACCGCGACCGCCACCGCGCGCTACGTCGCCGCCGTGCGCGGCACCGGCGCGACCATCCTGGATACCCGCAAGACCATTCCCGGCCTGCGCCAGGCGCAGAAATACGCGGTGCGCGTGGGCGGCGGCAGCAACCACCGCATCGGCCTGTTCGATGCGGTGATGCTCAAGGAAAACCACATCCGCGCGGCTGGCTCGCTGACCGCTGCGGTCGAACGCGCGCGCGCGCTGCATCCGCGGCTGCCATTGATCGTTGAAGTGGAAACCCTGGCCCAGCTGCGCGAGGCGCTGGACGCGGGCTGCACCCGCATCCTGATCGACGACTTCGACCCGGACACGCGGCGCGAGGCGGTGCGCATCGCCCGCTCCGCGCCGCATGACGGGCGCATCCCGCTGGAAGTCTCCGGCGGCGTCGACCTCGCCAGCGTGCGCGGCATCGCCGAGGACGGGGTGGACTGCATCTCGATCGGCGGCCTGACCAAGCACCTGCATGCGATCGATTTCTCGCTGAAGCTGGGCCCGCCGCCGGCGGCCTGAGCGGCTAGCGCAGCAGCCAGGCCGCGCCGGCGACCACCACCACCAGCGCCGCCGCCAGCCACTGCCAGCGCAGCCCATTGCGTGCGGGCTGCGCCTGTGCGTGGATCGCCTGGCCCGGCACCAGCAGCTGGAAGCGCTGGGTGTCGAAGCGGATCTCGTCGCCATGCACCGCCTGCGCGCGGGTGATGCGCTTGCCGTTGAGCCAGGTGCCGTTGGCCGAGCCCATGTCCTCGACCAGCACCTCGTCGCCGGCCGGGGTCAGCCGCGCATGCAGGCGCGAGATGCTTTCGAGCGGGATCCGCAGGCCCGCGTCGTCGGCGCGACCGACGCTGAGGCTGGCGCTCAGCGGGAAACTGCGGCCGAACAGTTCGCCGGAAAGCCCGCGCAGCGCGAATTTCGGCACCACCGGGCGCACCATGGTGGCGTTGGTCTCGCCGGCATCGTCGCTGCGCGCGACCGAGGCCGAACGCCCGGCGTCGGCGGCGGCATCGAGCAGGCGGAAACGGGTGGAGGCCAGGCCCACGGTATCGTCCGCGCGCAACGCGATCAGGCCCTCGACCGGGCGCTCGTTGACCAGCACCCGGATGCCCTCTGGCACCCGCATGCGCACGCCCTGCGCGCCGACCTGCAGTTCGCAGTGCAAGGGTTCGATGCCGTCGCTTGCCAGCACCAGGTCCGCGTTCGCGGCCGAACCGATCCGGAAGGCGCCCTGGTCGAGCAGCATCTGCGGCCGGTCGCCGGCCGGGAACACCAGTTTCATCATCATGCGAAGTCCTGCTCCGTAGTCATGGTGCTTGCGATCGACGCCCGGCATCGCCACATTGGCGGCATGCCCACGTTGCTCATTCTAATGATCGTCGGTGTCGCGGCGTTCTTCGCCTTCACCGCCGCGCGCGCCGCCGCCGAGCGTGCCGCCGAGATCGGCCGCGATGCCTGCCACGCGGCCGGCGTGCAATGGCTGGACCAGTCGGTGCATGCGATCGGCATGCGCCTGCGCCGGCAGGACAGCGGCTGGCTCGGGGTCGAACGCAGCTTCCGCTTCGAATATTCCGAAGACGGGCACGACCGCCACGTCGGCCGGGTCGTGCTGCTCGGGGAGAAGCTGGTCGGTTTCAGCGGGCCGAGCCGGGCCGCGCAGGCGGTGGTGCGCAGCTTCCCGTTGCAGTGAGGCCGCGGCGCGCGCGGATGTGGACGAGGGTGCGCGCGGCCGTCGCATCCCGGTGGGCCGGGATCCGTGCCTGCGGTGGACCATCGGGGCCGCGGCTGCGCCGCTGCGCAGGCCGCTGGCGTCACTTGACGATGCGCAGGTGGCCGCCGCGCCTGGGCGGCTCGCCCGGGCTGCCGGGACCGTCGTCGTCAGGCGCGCCGCTATCCTCCACCGACGCGCTGACGGGTTCGGCCTGCAACTGCGCCTCGACACCACGCGGGTCCTCCGGCAATGCCATGCCGTGCCCGGTTTCGCGTGCGTAGACCGCGATCACCGCCGGCAGCGGCACCAGCACCGATTGGCTGACGCCGCCGAAACGCGCGGAGAACCTGAGCGCATCGTTGTCCATGCGCAGGCCGCCGACCGCGCGTTCCGCGATGTTGAGCACGATGCGGCCGTCCTTCACCGCATGCGCGGGCACGCGCACGCCGGGTTGCCCGGCATCGACCAGCACGTGCGGGGTCATGCCGTTGTCGACGATCCACTCGTACAGCGCCCGCAACAGGTACGGGCGGTGGCTGCTCATGGGCGCGGCATCGTCGCCCATCTCAGCAACCCGTGATCGGCGCGAGCCGGGTCATGCCGGCAGGTCGCGCAGGGTCTTTTCCTTCTCCGTGAGGCTGCGCACGAAGCCGGGATTGCGGAAGATCCGGTTGCCGTAGTCCTCGATCGCCTTGCCGTCCTTCGGCAACGGGATGTCGAGCGACGGCAGCCGCCAGATGATCGGTGCCATCGCGCAATCGGCCAGGCTCATCTCGTGGTTGAGGTAGAACTTGCTGGCCTTGAACACCGGCACCGCGGCGGTCAGCAGTTCCTTCAGGCGCTTGCGCCCGGCGTCCGCCTGCTGCTTGTTGCCGAGCTGGATCGCCTGCACGTGCGGCACCCATTCGTGTTCGATGCGCAGCATCGCCAGCCGCAGGCGCGCGCGCGAAAGCGGATCAACCGGCATCAGCGGCGGGTGCGGATAGCGTTCGTCCAGGTATTCGCCGACCACGCTGGCGGCGTACAGGACCAGGTCGCGCTCGACCAGGGTGGGGACGGAGTGGAACGGGTTGAGGTCGATCAGGTCTTCCGGCGGGTTCTGCGGATCGACCGGGATCAGGTCGTAGGTGACGCCCTTGGCCGCCAGCACCAGGCGGACGCGGTGGCAGAGGACGTCGTCGACCGAGGAGAACAAGGTCAGGGCATTACGCATGCGCGGACTCACAGCCATCATCAGAACCACCCCCGCGGCCGGGCGATGCCGGCCAGACACGCGCCGCCCGCACGATGCGGACGGCCGCCAAGCGTCGTTCCCGGTGCTGCGCGCAACGCCGCGGCTTCAGTGAACGTCCCGCCAGTATTCCTTCTTCAGCAACCACGCCATCATCGTGAAGAACGCCAGGAACAGGATCACCCAGACGCCGAGGCCCTCGCGCTTGGTCGCCGCCGGCTCGCCGGCGTATTCCAGGAACGCGGTGATGTCGCGCACGGTCTGGTCGAACGCCGCGGCATCCTGGGTGCCGGGCTGGCTGACGGTGAAGCCCTCCACCGGCATTTCGCCGGCCGCGGTTCGCTTGCCGTAGACCGGCTGCTGCAGGCCCTGCAGCTCCCACAGCGGATTCGGCATCGACGCGTTGGCGAACAGGGTGTTGTTCCAGCCGACCGGGCGCGACTCGTCCAGGTAGAAGGACTTCAGGTAGGTGAAGATCCAGTCGCTGCCGCGCACGCGCGCGATCACCGACAGGTCCGGCGGCGCCTTGCCGAACGCCGCGACCCCCATTTCGGCGCTCATCGGCGAGATCACGTGGTCGCCGATCTTGCCGCCGGTGAAGTTCAGGCTGCCCTGCACTTCTTCCTCGCTGAGGCCGAGATCCTCGCCGATGCGGGCATAGCGCACGTACTTCAGCGAGTGGCAGCCGGCGCAGTAGTTCATGTACAGCGCAGCGCCGCGCTGCAGCGAGGCCTTGTCGCCGACGTCGGTGCCGGCATGCTGGAGGTTGCCACCGCCGGCGGCGAACGCGCTGGCGGAGAGCAGCAGGCCGGCGGCGAAGACCGCGGCGCGGGAGACAAGGTTGTTAGTCATGCATCGTCACCCGTTCCGGAACCGGCTTGGTCCTGTCGAGCTTGGTCCACACCGGCATGCTGATGAAGAAGGCGAAGTAAAGGAAGGTCAGCACCCGGCCGATGATGGCCTCGGTCGGGTCGGTGCCGGGGCCGGCGCCGATCTTGGCCAGCCACAGGAAGCTGACCACGAACATCATCAGCATCGCCCAGCTGAGCACGCCGCGGTAGCGGTAGGACTTGACCTGCGAACGGTCCAGCCACGGCAGCAGGAACAGCATCACGATCGCGCCGAACATCACCAGCACGCCCCACAGCTTGATCCCGAAGAACGACGGCACCACCCGCAACATCGCGTAGTACGGGGTGAAGTACCACACCGGCTTGATGTGCGCGGGGGTCACCAGCGGGTTGGCCTCGGTGAAGTTGTCGTGCTCGAGGAACCAGCCGCCGAACGCGGGGGCGAAGAAGATGATGAACGCGGCCAGGATCAGGAAGAAGCCGACGTAGAACGTGTCCTTCACCGTGTAGTAAGGATGGAACGGGATGCCGTCGGCCGGTGCGTTCGGCGACCAGCGGTTGCCCTTCGGCCCCTTCTTGATCTCCACGCCGTCCGGGTTGTTGGAGCCGACCTCGTGCAGCGCGAAGATGTGCAGCACCACCAGCAGCAGCAGCACCAGCGGCAGCGCGATCACGTGCAGCGCGAAGAAGCGGTTGAGGGTGGCGTCGCCGGGGTTGTAGTCGCCCATGATCCATTCGGTCAGGCCAACCCCGATCACCGGGATCGCGCCGAACAGCGAGATGATCACCTTCGCGCCCCAGTAGGACATCTGGCCCCACGGCAGCACGTAGCCGAGGAACGCCTCGGCCATCAGCACCAGGTAGATGACCATGCCGAGCAGCCACACCAGTTCGCGCGGCTTCTTGTAGGAGCCGTACATCATCCCGCGGAACATGTGCAGGTAGACGACGACGAAGAACAGCGAGGCGCCGGTGCTGTGCATGTAGCGGATCAGCCAGCCCCACTCGACGTCGCGCATGATGTATTCGACCGAGGCGAACGCTTCCGCCGCGCTCGGCTTGAAGTGCATGGTCAGGAAGATCCCGGTGAGGATCTGGTTGACCAGCACCACGATCGACAGCACCCCGAAGATGTACCAGATGTTGAAGTTCTTCGGCGCGTAGTACTCGCTCATGTGCTTGCGGTACGCCGGCATCATGCCGGGCGCGCGCTCGTTGACCCAGTTCCAGACGGTGTCGACGCTGCGGTTGATGATGTTCGCCATGGCTTATGCCGCCCCCTGGCCGTCGATGCCGATCACGACCACGCTGTCGCTCTCGAAGTGGTACGGCGGCACCGGCAGGTTCAACGGCGCCGGCTGCGACTTGTACACGCGCCCGGCCAGGTCGTAGCGCGACTTGTGGCAGGGGCAGAAGTAGCCGCCCTTCCAGTCCGGGTCGAACGGCTCGGGCTTGACCTCGGGCAGGAATTCCGGGGCGCACCCGAGGTGGGTGCACACGCCGACCAGCACCGAGATGTCGGGCTTGATCGAGCGGGTCGGGTTCTGCGCGTACTTCGGCTGCTCGGAGGCACCCGACTGCGGGTCCGCGACCAGCGCGTCCATGCCCCCCAGGATCTCGAGCATCGCCTTGGAGCGGCGGGCGATGAAGATCGGCTGGCCGCGCCAGTTGATCACCATCTGCGCACCCTCGGCGAGCGCGCCGATGTCCTGGGTCACCGGCGCACCGGCGAAACGGGCCCGCGCACTGGGGCTCCAGGACTTGATGAAAGGCACCGCGGCGAACCCGGCTCCCACCGCACCGACCACTGCCGTGGTCGCGGTGAGGAACCTGCGCCGGCCGGTGTTGACCTCTTCGTTGGCCATCCCGCACTCCGAAAAAAATCCAAACAACGGTTGCGCAGGCTCGCCTGGCGCTTGCGCGCGCCAGCCTGCGGCAAAAGACGGGGAAGTGTAACGGAACGCTTAACGAGCCGACAATCCGCCGGCGGAGGCGGCCGCAACCGGACCCAGGGCGCTGCGGTAGCGGTCGGCCAGGATCGCGACCCGCTCCACGTAATGGCGGGTCTCCTTGTACGGGGGGACGCCGTTGTACTTGTCCACCGCGCCCTCGCCGGCGTTGTAGCCGGCCGCGGCCAGGGTCAGGTTGCCGTTGAAGCGCTTGAGCAGCCAGGCCAGGTACTGGACCCCGCCACCGATGTTCTGGCGGGCATCGAATGCATCGGTCACCCCGAACCGGCGGGCGGTGGCGGGCATCAGCTGCATCAGCCCCTGCGCCCCGACCCGCGACAACGCCCGCGGATTGAACGCCGACTCGGCGTGGATGATGGCGCGGACGATCGCCTCCTCGACCCCGTGCTGGCGCGCGGCGTTGCGGATCTCGTCGTTGAAGGCGGCGGTGTTCAGGCGCAGGCTGCGGAAGTCGACACCGGGCTTGGCGCCGCAGGCGAAGCAGGTTTCCATGTAGCTGTAGCGGATGGTCCGCATCGACGCCACGGAAACGCCTTTCGGGCGCACGCTGGTGTAATGGCGCACGCCGTCCTTGCCGACGTAGGCGTAGACCTGGCCGCGGATCAGCCGCGGGGCGCTTGGGCTCGGCGTGGCAGCGGCAAGGCTGGCCGCCACCGGTGAGCCGGAAACGGTTGCGGGCGGGACTGCCCCACCCATCGCCGCCTTGCGCGAGGCGTCCGCCGGCTGCACCTCTTTCGCCGCCAGCGCCGGTGCGGGCGCCGGTGCCGGCCGCGCCTTGGGCTTCACTGCCCGTTGCGATTTGTAGCTGCCGACCAGCTTGCAGTTGCCGCCGGCAACCCGCTTGTTGGAATAGGAGGTGATGCCGTCGCCGGCGTCGCAGCGGTACACGTTGCCGGCCGCGGCCGGCATCGCCAGCACGGACATCAACATCAGGAATGCGGCGGCGGCCCTCATCGCCGGCAGTCTCCCCTCTTCACCGGGTCATTACAAGTCATTGATTGTGAACGCAGGACGCCCCGTGGATGGGCCATCGCCGCTAGACTGCACGACCGGCCCGGATTACCCGCCGCGCCCCGGAGAGAGAGCATGAGCGCCGAAACAACCGAAGCCGCGCCCGCCACCGGCGCCCGCGGCAAGCTGTACATCCAGACCCACGGCTGCCAGATGAACGAGTACGACTCGGCGAAGATGGCCGACGTCCTGGCCGCCGCGGACGGCATGGAACTGACCACGATCGCCGAAGAAGCCGACGTTATCCTGGTCAATACCTGCTCGATTCGCGAAAAAGCCCAGGAAAAGGTGTTCAGCCAGCTGGGCCGCTGGAAATCGCTGAAGAAGGACGGACGTCCGGTGCTGATCGGGGTCGGCGGCTGCGTGGCCTCGCAGGAGGGCGCCGCCATCGTCAAGCGCGCGCCCTACGTGGACCTGGTGTTCGGCCCGCAGACCCTGCACCGGCTTCCGGAACTGATCCGGGACCGCCGCGCCTCCGGGCTGCCGCAGGTCGACATCAGCTTCCCCGAAATCGAGAAGTTCGACCGCCTGCCGGAGCCGCGCGCAGACGGTCCGAGCGCGTTCGTCTCGATCATGGAGGGTTGCAGCAAGTACTGCAGTTTCTGCGTGGTCCCCTACACCCGCGGCGAGGAAGTCAGCCGCCCGTTCGAGGACGTGCTGGTCGAAGTGGCGCAACTGGCCGCGCAGGGCGTGCGCGAGGTCAACCTGCTCGGCCAGAACGTGAACGCCTATCGCGGGCCGTATGGCGAAGGCGAATTCGCGGACCTCGGCCTGCTGATCCGCGCGATCGCCGAGATCGAGGGCATCGGCCGGATCCGGTTCACCACCTCGCACCCGCTGGAGTTCTCGGACGCGCTGGTGGAGGCCTACCGCGACGTACCGAAGCTGGCCAGCTACCTGCACCTGCCGGTGCAGTCCGGCAGCGACCGCATCCTGGCCGCGATGAAGCGCGGCTACACCGCGCTGGAGTTCAAGCAGAAGATCCGCAAGCTGCGCGCGGTGCGGCCGGACATCGCGATTTCCTCGGATTTCATCGTCGGCTTCCCGGGCGAGTCCGAGGCGGATTTCGACAAGACCATGAAGCTGATCGAAGACGTCGGCTTCGACCAGAGCTTCAGCTTCATCTACTCGCGCCGCCCAGGGACCCCGGCCGCGGACCTCGAGGACAATGTCGCCGATGCCGACAAGCATGCGCGGCTGGCGCGCCTGCAGGCGCACATCAACGGCCACAGCCTTGCGCTCTCCAGGGCGATGGTCGGCAGCATCCAGCAGGTGCTGGTCACCGGCGTTTCCCGCAGGGACGCGAACGAACTCACCGGCAAGACCGAGAACATGCGCCAGCTGAACTTCGCGGGCGATCCGCGCCTGATCGGCCAGTTCGTCCCGGTGGTGGTCACCGAGGCGTTGCCGAACTCGCTGCGCGGGCGGCTGGCCGGCGGGGCGACCGCGGGCTGACCGCCGCCCACCTGCTCAACGCCCGGAGGCGGCCTCGAACACCGGCTTGCCGTCGACGTAGGTAGCCAGCACCGCGATCTCCTTCAGCCGCGCCTCCGGCGATGCCAGCGGATCCGCCGCCAGCACCACGAAATCGGCGCGCTTGCCGGCGACCAGGCTGCCCACCTCGGCTTCGGCGAAGCCGGCGTGGGCGGCATCCAGGGTGAACCCGCGCAGCGCCTCGAACGCGGTCAGCTTTTCGCCGGGGAACCAGCCGCCCACCGGCTTGCCCTCGCCATCGGCGCGGGTGGTCGCGGCCTGCAGGCCCAGCCGCGGGTCGACCCGCTCCACCGGGAAATCCGACCCCAGCGCGAGCCGTGCACCGCTGTCGCGCAGTTGCCGCCAGGCGTAGGCGCCGGCGATGCGCTGCGCGCCGACCCGGTCCTCCGCCCACGGCATGTCGCTGGTGGCGTGGGTGGGCTGCATCGAGGCGATCACCCGCAACCCCGCGAGCCGCGGCAGGTCCTGCGCGGACAGGATCTGCGCGTGCTCGATGCGCCAGCGATGGTCGCTGGCCGCATCCGTGCCCAGCGCCGTGGCGTACGCGTCCAGCGCCTCGCGGTTGCCGCGGTCGCCGATCGCGTGGGTCGCCACCTGCACGCCGCAGCGCTTGGCCTTGGCGGTGGCCGCCGCCAGTTGCGCCGGCGACATGACCATCAGGCCACGGTTGCCGTGGTCGTCGCTGTAGTCCTCCAGCATCGCCGCGCCACGGCTGCCGAGCGCGCCGTCCGCGTACAGCTTCACCGCGCGCATCTGCAGCCGGCCCGACGGATGCCGGTACAGCCCGTTGCGGCATAGCGACTCCAGCGCCGCGCTGTCGCCGTCGGCCATCGCGCTGATCCGCAGCGGCATCCGCCCGCGATCGGCCAGGCGCTGGTAGCGGCCCAGCTCGGCCAGGGTGATGCCGGCATCGTGGACGCCGGTCAGGCCCTGCTCGGCGGCCGCACGCATCGCGATCTCGAGCGCGTGCTCGGCGGTCGCCTCCGACATCGCCGGGCGCGCCTGTTCGACCAGCAACATCGCGTTGTCGATGAACAGGCCGGTCGGCTTGCCGGCGGCATCGCGGTCGATGCGCCCGCCATCCGGCTGCCAGTCGCCGGACAGGTCGCGGCGCACCGCGCGGATCGCCGCGCTGTTCGCCCAACCCGCATGGCCATCCACCCGCGACAGCCACACCGGCCGATCGGGGAACGCGGCATCCAGGTCTGCGGCATTCGGGAAGCGTTGTTGCGGCCAGTCGTTCTGGTCCCAGCCACCGCCGACCAGCCACTCGCCGGGCTTGAGGGTCTGCTCGTGCACGCGCAGGCGCTGCAGGATCCCGGCCTTGTCGCGGGTGCCGACCAGGTCCGCGCTGAGCATCGCCAGCCCCAGCCCGCCGATGTGCGCATGCGCATCGATCAGCCCCGGCACCACCGTCGCGTTGCCCACGTCCACGCGCCGCGCCCGCGGGTACTGCTTCGCCAGGGCATCGGCCTGGCCGACCGCGAGGATCCGGCCATCGGCGCCGTACGCCATCGCCGTTGCCATCGGCCGCGCGGTATCCATCGTGTGGATGCGCGACGCGGTCACCAGGGTCACGCCGTCCTGCGCAGCCGGCGACCCCGCCGCCGCCAGCAAAATCGCCGACACCACCCATGCAAGCTTGCGCATCCCGGATCCCCTCGCGTCGCGGAACCCGGACATTGGCGCAAGCCGTGGCGAGAGGCAAGCCGCGAATGGCATGCCCCCGGACGGCGCGCTACCCTTCCCGGCATGCAGACCCAACGCGATTTCACCCTCGAACCCGATGACCTCGAACGCCTGGCCAACCTGTCCGGCCCGTTCGATGCGCACCTGCGGATGATCGAACTGCGGCTGGGCGTGGAGATCGCCAACCGCGGCAGCGTGTTCCGCGTCAGTGGCCGCGACGGCGACGCGGTGGCGCGTGGTGAGCGCCTGTTGCGCGAGCTGTACCAGGACGCCGCGTCGGAAACCCTGGACGAGCACGCCATCCACCTGCGGCTGGGCGCGTACGCCCGCGATGACATCCCCGCGGTGCAAGCCCCGGACCACGTGCCGCAGGAGATCTCCGTGCGGGTCAAGCGCGGCAACGTGCGCGGGCGCGGGCCCAACCAGCAGAACTACCTGCACGCGATCGCCAGCCACGACATCAACTTCGGCATCGGCCCGGCCGGCACCGGCAAGACCTTCCTCGCGGTGGCGATGGCGGTGGACGCGCTCAACCAGTCGCGCGTGCAGCGGCTGATCCTGGTGCGCCCGGCGGTCGAGGCCGGCGAGAAGCTCGGCTTCCTGCCCGGCGACCTGACCCAGAAGGTGGACCCGTACCTGCGCCCCCTGTACGACGCGCTGTACGAGATGCTCGGGGTGGAAAAGGTGGCGCGGCTGCTGGAGAAGAACGTCATCGAGATCGCCCCGCTCGCCTACATGCGCGGGCGCACCCTCAACGACGCCTTCGTGATCCTGGACGAAGCGCAGAACACCAGCATCGAGCAGATGAAGATGTTCCTGACCCGGCTCGGCTTCGGCAGCACCGCGGTGATCACCGGCGACATGACCCAGATCGACCTGCCCAAGCACCAGAAGTCCGGGCTGAAGGACGCGGTGGACGTGCTGCGCGGCGTCGACGGCGTGCACTTCACCTTCTTCGAATCGCGCGACGTGGTCCGCCACCCGCTGGTGGCGCGCATCGTCAACGCCTACGAGGCGCGCGACGCGAAGGATGGACAGGCCGGTTCGGCGTAAGATCGCGGGCATGACCAAGGGTCCCGTCCGCCTCGATGTCGCCGTCGGCTACGCGGTGCCGCGCGCCGGGATCCCTGCCGCGGTGAGCTTCCGCAAGTGGGTCGCGGCGGCGCTGGCCGGCCGCATCCGCGAGGCCGACCTCGCGATCCGCGTGGTGGACGAGAAGGAAGGCCGCGCGTTCAACCACCACTACCGCGGCAAGGACTACGCCACCAACGTGCTCAGCTTCCCCGCGGAATTGCCCGAGGGGCTGCCGGAGGGCGTCAGGCTGCCGCTGCTGGGCGACCTGGTGCTGTGCGCGCCGGTGATCGCGAAGGAGGCCGCCGCGCAGGGCAAGCCGCTGGCGGCGCACTACGCGCACCTGACCGTGCACGGCACCCTGCACCTGCTCGGCTGGGACCACGAGGATCCGCGCGAGGCCGAATGCATGGAGCAACTGGAGCGCGGCATCCTGGCCGGACTGGGCCTGCCGGACCCGTATATCGAGCGTTGACCGGGTTCACCGCCGCGCCACCCGAGTTCGCTAGACTTCCCTCCCGTTTGCCCAAGGCCCCTGCCAGCCCATGTCCGAGGACGACAGTCGTCACGAAACCGCCGACTCCGCGGAGCGTTCCGCCGACAAGCCGCGCCGCTCCTGGCTGGACCGCATCAGCGCCGCCCTGTCCGGCGAGCCGACCAGCCGCGAGGACCTGGTCGAACTGCTGCGCGACGTGCAGGCCGACGGCCTGATCGCCGCCGACACCCTGCGCATGATGGAAGGCGCGATCGCGGTTTCCGACATGAGCGTGGGCGACGTGATGGTGCCGCGCGCGCAGATGGTGGCGCTGCCGGCCGACGCGCGCTTCCTGGACCTGATGAAGGAAGTGGTGGAATCCGGCCACTCGCGGTTCCCGGTCCACGGCGAGGACAAGGACGAGATCCTCGGCATCCTGCTGGCCAAGGACCTGCTGCGCGGCGTGGTCGCCGACAACGGCCCGGGCACGATCCGCGAACTGCTGCGCCCGGCGGTGCTGATCCCGGAATCGAAGAAGCTCAACGTGCTGCTGCGCGAGTTCCGCCAGTCGCGCAACCACATGGCGATCGTGATCGACGAATACGGCGGGGTGGCCGGGCTGGTCACCATCGAGGACGTGCTGGAGCAGATCGTCGGCGACATCGACGACGAGCACGACGAGGCCGAGGACGGATCGACCCTGATCGCGGCGCAGGCGGACGGCCAGTTCGTGGTCGATGCGCTGACCCCGATCGCCGACTTCAACGAACGCTTCGGCGCCGACTTCGACGACGACGAGTACGACACCATCGGCGGCCTGGTCACCAATGCCATCGGCCACCTGCCGGAGGCCGGCGAGGAACTGACCCTGGGCCGCTTCGTGTTCCGCGTCGCCCGCGCCGACGCACGCCGCCTGCATGCGCTGCACGTGGGCGTGCATGCGGATCACTGAGGCGCTGCGCTTCGCCCTGTTGCTGGCGCTCGCGTTGTCCGCGGGCCGGGTGCATGCGCAAGCCGCGGACACTGGGCAGCCACCGCGGATCGGGGTGGTCACCATGGGGCCCGGCGACGTGTTCTGGGAACGCTTCGGCCACGACGCGATCGTGGTCGACGACCCCGCGCGCGGCGAACCGATCTCGTACAACTTCGGTTTCTTCGACCTGGCGGAAGACGGCTTCATCGGCCGCTTCGTGCGTGGCGAGATGCAGTACAGGCTGGTCGCGTTGCCGCTGGACGACGACATGCAGTACTACCGCGAGGTCGGGCGCGGTGCGTCGCTGCAGTGGCTGGCGCTGGAGCCCGCGCAGGCGCGCCAGCTCGCCGCCGACCTGGCCGAGAACGCGAAGCCGGAAAACGCGCGCTACCGCTACGACTACTTCACCGACAATTGCGCCACCCGCGTGCGCGATGCGCTCGACCGCGCGCTCGGCGGCAACCTGCGCCGGCAGATGGAACCGCGTTCGAGCGGCGACAGCTATCGCAGCGAATCGGTGCGGTTGGCCTCGCCCGAACCGTGGATGTGGCTGCTGTTCGACGTCGGCCTGGGGCCCTACGGCGACCGCCCGCTGTCGCGCTGGGAGCAGGCATTCCTGCCGCGCCGGCTGGCCGACGACGTGCGCGACGCGAAGCTGCCCGACGGCCGCCCGCTGGTCGTCGCCGAACAGCAACTGCTGCCGCAACGGCAACCGGCGGAACCCGACGAACGCCCCCGTCACGCATGGCCCTGGCTGGCCCTGGGGCTGGCGCTGGCGGCATCGATCCTGGCCTGCGCGCGCCGCGCGCCGCGCCTGCTCGGCGGCGTGGGGCTGGGCTTCTGGCTGCTGTGCGGCGCGGTCGGGCTGGTGCTGCTGCTGGGCTGGGGATTCACCGCGCACCGCGCGCTGTGGGCGAACCGCAACCTGCTGCTGTTCAACCCGCTATGCCTGCTGCTGTTGCCGGGTGGATGGGCGTTGCTGCGCGGGCACGCCGGTTCCGGCCGCTTCCGATCGTTGCTGGTTGCGGTTGCCGCGCTCGCCGCCGTGGCGCTGCTGCCGCTGTGGCTGCAGGCAATGCCGCAACGCAACGGCCCCTGGATCGCGCTGTTGCTGCCGGTGCACGCGGCGTTCGCGTGGTGCCGCGGCCGGCGCAAGCCTTGATGGACCCGCGCCCGCGATGCAGGATGCGGCGATGAACACGCCCGCCACCGCCCTGCCCGCCTGCGTGGTGAACTGCGCGGCCTACGACCGCGACGGCCACCGCCGCGACATCAGCCTGGACGCGGTCAGCGACGTGCTGGCGGTGGACGACGGCAGCTTCGTCTGGGTCGGCCTGTACGAGCCGGAGGAAGGCCTGCTGGAGAAGATGCAGGAGGAGTTCGGGCTGCACGACCTCGCCATCGAGGACGCCCAGCACGCGCACCAGCGGCCGAAGCTGGAGGCGTTCGGCAACAGCCTGTTCATCGCCGTGCATACCGCGCAGCGGATCGACGCGCATGTCCGCTTCGGCGAGACCCACCTGTTCGTGGGCCCGCGCTTCCTGGTCACCGTGCGCCACGGCGCATCGCTCACCTTCTCGATCGTGCGCGACCGCCTGGAGCGGGACCCCGCGGCGCTCGCGCACGGGCCCAGCGTCGCCGTGCACGCGGTGCTGGACTTCATCGTCGACAACTACCAGCCGATCGTGTCCGACTTCGAGGACGAGCTCGACATGCTGGAGCAGGACGTGTTCGCCGAAACCTACAAGCGCGGCACGATCCGGCGCCTGTACGACCTGCGCAAGGAACTGACCCGGATGCGGATGGCGGTGGCGCCGATGCAGGACATCCTGTCGCAGCTGATCCGCACCCCGGTGGTGGCGATCCCGGACGAGGTCAAGCCGTATTTCCGCGACGTGCTCGACCACGTGGCCCGCGTCGGCGACAGCATCGACACCCTGCGCGAGATGGTGTCGGCGGCGATGAACGTGAACCTGTCGCTGGTCACCGTGGCGCAGGGCGAGATCGTCAAGAAGCTGGCCGGCTGGGCCGGCCTGCTGGCCGCACCCACGTTGATCACCAGCTGGTACGGCATGAACTTCGAACACATGCCGGAGCTGCACGGGCCTTACAGCTACGGGATCCTGATCGGCGGCGTTGCCCTGTCCTGCGTGCTGCTGTACCGCTACCTGCGCAAGATCCGCTGGCTGTAGCGCGGCCGCCGCCTCACGCCGCCAGCGCGCGCAAGGCCAGCCCGGTCAGGTAGGCGCAATAGGTGCCCAGGGCGTATCCCATCACCGCCAGCAGCACCCCGACCGGAGCCAGCGCCGGGTGGAACGCGTTGGCCACCACCGGCGCCGACGCAGCGCCGCCGATGTTGGCCTGCGACCCGACCGCCATGAAGAACAACGGCGCACGGATCAGGCGTGCCACCAGCAGCATCAGGCCGCCATGCACGCCGATCCAGATCAGGCCGAGCAGCAGCAGCAAGGGCTTGTCCGCCAGCGCCTTCAGGTCCATCTGCATGCCGATGGTGGCGATCAGGATGTACAGGAACACCGAGCCGACGCTGGAAGCGCCTGCGCCTTCCAGCTGGCGCGCGCGGGTCAGGCTCAGCAGCACGCCGAAGGTGGTCGCGAAGACCACGATCCAGAAGAAGCGCGCATCCAGGCTGTAGTCCTGCAGGCGCCATGCGGCCGGTGCCGCCCTGACCCAGGCCACCAGCGGATCGGTCAGCAGGTGCGCCAGCCCGGTGATCCCGATCGCCAGCGCGAAGATCAGCATCAGGTCGGTGGTCGACGCCACCCGCGCGTGCTGGGCCTGGTAGTCGCTGATGCGCCGGCGCAGGTCGTCGATCGCGGAGGTGTCGGCCCGGTTCCAGCGATCGATCGCCGCGCTGCGCGAGGCCATGAACAGCAGCACCGCCATCCACAGGTAGGCCACGATCACGTCGACCGCGGCGAACTGGCCGAACACGGTGGCATCCACCGCGAACACTTCCTTCATCGCCGCCTGGTTGGCGCCGCCGCCGATCCAGCTGCCGGCGATCGTGGTCATGCCGCGCCAGGTCTCGCCGGCGACGGTGGCGGGATGGATGAACCGCATCGCCTCGAACGCCACCAGCGCACCGAGCATGACACCGACGGTACCGGTCAGGAACATCACCAGCGCCTTCGGCCCCAACCGCACGATGCCCTTGAGGTCCATCGACACGCAGAACAGCACCAGCGACGCCGGCAGCAGGTAGTCTCGCGCCATCGGGTACAGCCCGGACCCGGCGCCATCGACCAGCCCGGTGCTGTTGGCGATCGCCGGCAGCAGGTAGCAGGGCAGGATCGCCGGCACCACCGCATAGAACTTCTTCCAGAAGCCGCGCTCGCGCGAGGCGCCCCAGAACACGAAGCCGAGGATCATCGCCAGCAGTCCGAGGACCGCGGCGTCGTTGCCGATCAAGACCGTGCGGCTTGCTTCGTTCATGCGTGCGGACGGAACGACATCACTGCCCGATGTGCTGCTGCAACCAGCCGTTGACGGTGTCGTGCCAGAGCACGCTGTTCTGCGGCTTCAGCACCCAGTGGTTCTCGTCGGGGAAGTACAGGAACTTCGACTCGATCCCGCGCCGCTGCAGCGCGGTGAACACCGCGATGCCCTGTTCCACCGGGATCCGGTAGTCCAGCTGGCCGTGGATCACCAGCATCGGCACCTTCCAGTCCTTGACGTGGTTGACCGGGTTGAACCGCTCGTAGTTCGCAGGCTTGTCGTACGGGGTGCCGCCCTGCTCCCATTCGGTGAACCACAGTTCCTCGGTGGCGTAGCCCATCGCGCGCTGGTCGAACACGCCATCGTGCGAGACCAGGCACTTCCACGGCTGCGGCCAGTTGCCGGCGATCCAGTTGACCATGAAGCCGCCGTAGCTGGCACCCAGCGCGCAGGCCTTGTCGCCGTCGAGGAAGGCGTACTTCGCCTGCGCCGCCGCCCAGCCCTTCTGCAGGTCTTCCAGCGGGCGGTCGCCCCAATGCTGGCTGATCGAATCGGTGAATGCCTGGCCATAGCCGGTGGAACCGTGGAAGTCGATCATCACCACCGCATAGCCCAGCCCCGCATAGGTCTGCGGGTTCCAGCGGTAGCTCCAGCCATCGCCGAAGCTGCCCTGCGGGCCGCCATGGATCAGGAACGCCACTGGGTACTTCCTGCCCGGCTGGTAGTTCCACGGCTTGACCACGTAGCCATGCACGGTCTCGTTGTTCCAGCCGGTGAAGTTGAACTGCTCGTACGCCCCCCAGGCCACCTCCGGCAACATCTCGCCGGCGCTGGGCGTGATCGCGCGAACGGGTGCCTTGCCATCGACGCTGGTGGTGGCGATCACGTCGCCGCTCTCCAGCGAGTTGCGCGAGAACGCAAGCGTCCCGCCGGCGATGTCGAAGCTGGAAATGCTGCCGCCGCCGATCACCTTGCTGGCGGTGCCGCTGGCGATGTCCACCGCGAACAGCGGATGCTGGCCGAGGTCGGCGGCGGTGGTGTAGATCGCCCGGCCATCGGCGGACAGGGTGATGCCGTCGGCGCTGCGGTCCCACGCCGGCGCGATTTCGCGCGCCTTGCCGGACCCCAGCGCCATCGCCATCAGCGCGAAACGGTCGGCCTCGAAGCCCGGGCGCTTCATCGCGCGGTAGTACAGGGTCTTGCCGTCGGTGCTGAACACCGGGCCCGCATCCCATGCCGGATTTCCCGCGGTGAGGTTGCGCGCGCCAGTGCCATCCGCGTTGACCAGCCAGATGTCGAAATTGGTGTTCCACGGCTCCTCGCGGTTGGCCTGGCGCACGCTCATCGCGACCTGCTTGCCATCCGCCGACCAGGCGAAATCGGACAGGTCGCCGAACGGCTTGGACGGGATGTCGCCGGCGATGCCGCCGCTCAGCAACGTTGCCGCCTTGAGCATGCCGTCGCCACCCAGCTTCGCCGCGAACACGCGGTTCAGGCGGCCGTCGTTCCAGGCATCCCAGTGGCGGATGAACATGCGGTCGAAGACCGTGCCGGTGGCCTTGGCTGCCTCGGCGGCGTCGAGCTTCTTCTTCGTGCAGTCGAGGTCCGCCTTGCACTCCGGGAACACCGCGAATGCGAGCGCCACCTGGGTGCCATCGGGCGAGAGCTTGTAGCCATCGACATCAAGCACGGTGTCGGTCAGCCGCTTCGGTTCACCGCCTGCCACCGGGATCGAATACAGCTGCATCGAACCCGACTTCGCGCTCAGGAAGTGGACGGATTTGCCATCGGCCGAAAACGCCGGCGAATTCACGTTCCAGCCGTCCGGGGTCAGCCGCTGCGGCGGCCGCATGTCGCGCGTCGCCAGGTTGCGGATCCACAGCGAGGTGCCGGACTTGTTGGTGTCCTTGTCCACCACCCGCTTGGCGAACACCAGCACGCGCCCGTCCGGCGACAGGGTCGGCGCCGAGTGGCGGTCAAGGTAGGCCATGTCGCGCACGCTGAAGCCGCGCGCGGCATCGGCGACCGCGGGCAGCGACAGCGCAAGGGCAAGCGGAAGGATGGCGTGGCGGAGTTTCATGGCGGGCGGGTTCCGTCTTTCGGGATAGTGGAGAGCCCGCGGCGATCCGCGGGCGCGGATGGATCAGGCGGCGTGCGGGTTGGCCTTCACGCCGGTGCGGTAGATCAGCCAGCCGACGAGGGCCAGCACCACCAGGCCGACGAACTGGCCGAAGTGGAACTGTTCCGGCAGCGCCAGCACGTCCGCGCGTTCGCTGACCACGATCGGGATCGCGATGGCGATGCCCATCAGCGCCTCGCCGGTGATCAGGCCCGCGGAGAACAGCACGCCGGGGCGATGCACGCGGTCGCGCAGCGCTTCGTCGTGGGTGCCCACGATGCCGTGGCGCTTCTCGACGAAATACGCCAGCAGGCCGCCGAGGAAGATCGGCACCATCAGTTCCAGCGGCAGGTAGATGCCGATCGCCGCGGCCAGCACCGGCACGCGGAACGTCGAATTGCGCGACTTCAGCCAGCCGTCGAACGCGATCACGATCGCGCCGATCACGCCGCCCGCCGCGATCATGTCCCATGGCAGCTTGCCGCCGAACAATCCCTGCGCCACCGAGGCCATCAGCGTGGCCTGCGGCGCCTGCAGCGAACCCGGACGGGTGGGGTCGCCGATGCCGTAGGCCTGCGCCAGCAGGTTCAGCACCGGCGCCATGATCAGCGCGCAGGAGAACGCGCCGATGCCGAGCATCAGCTGCTGCTTCCACGGGGTGGCGCCGACGATGTAACCGGCCTTGAGGTCCTGCAGGTTGTCGCCACCGACCGCCGCCGCGCAGCACACCACTGCGCCGATCATGATCGCGGCGACCGCGCCGATCTTGGAGTCGCTGCCCAGCAGCAGCATCAGCACGACGGACGCGAACAGGATGGTGGCGATGGTGATGCCGGACACCGGGTTGTTCGACGAACCAACGAGGCCGGCGAGGTAAGCGGAGACCGACACGAACAGGAACCCGGCGACGATCATGATGACCGTCATCGGGATGCTCACGCCCCAGTTCTGCACGATGGCCTGGTACAGGCCCAGCAGCGGCAGCACGAACAACAGCAGCGCCACCAGCATCCACTTCATCGGCAGGTCGCGTTCGGTCTCCGGCAGGTCGGCCAGGCTTGAGCCCTTGCGGGCGGCCGCGATGCCGCTCCTGACGCCGGACAGCAGCGAGTTGCGCAGCGAGAACAGGGTCCAGATGCCGCCGACCAGCATGGTGCCGACGCCGAGGTAGCGGATCTTGTCGCCACGGATGATCGCCGCCGCTTCCGCCGCGGTCTTGCCGACCAGCTTCGCCGCCATTTCAGGATCGCCGCTGGCGAAGAACGCGTGGTAGATCGGGATCGCGATGTTGTAGGCGAGGATGCTGCCGGACACGACCACGATGCCGATGTTGAGGCCGACGATGTAGCCCACCCCGAGCAGCGCCGGCGACAGGCCGGTGCCCATGTAACCGAGGTACTTGCCGAAGAATCCGGCGCCTGCGGCGTTGTCAGGGATCATGCGCAGGCCGCTTTCCGCGGCCAACTTGACCAGCGCGCCGATGGTCGCGGAAATGCCGAGGATCTTCAGGCCGGGACCCGGGTTCTCGCCGGCCTTCAGCACTTCCGCGGCGGCCTTGCCCTCCGGGAACGGCAGCGGGTCCTCGACGATCATCGAGCGCCGCAAGGGCACCGAGAACAGCACGCCGAGCAGGCCGCCGAGGCCGGCGATCGCCAGCACCCAGGAATACTTGAAGTCGTCCCAGTAGCCCAGGATGACCAGCGCGGGGATGGTGAAGATGACGCCGGCGGCGATCGAGGAGCCGGCGGAGGCACCGGTCTGCACGATGTTGTTCTCGAGGATGGTGCCGCCACCAAGCAGGCGCAGCACGCCCATCGACACCACCGCCGCGGGGATCGCGGTGGCGATGGTCAGGCCGGCGAACAGGCCCAGGTACGCATTCGCGGCGGACAGGATCATCGCCAGTACCACCGCAAGGATCACCGCGCGCAGCGTCAACTGCGGCGTACCTGCACCTGCAGCTTTCAAGCCGGAATTCGACATCGTCACCCCTCCCAGGGCATGCAATCGACGAAACCTAGCGGCTGGGGGACGGCAAGTCCAGTGCGCGAGCCCGCGCGACATCGCAAGGATGCGGACCAGGGCCACCCCAAGTCGCTCCCCGATACTCGCTTGGTTGGGGTGGCCCCGGCCCGCATCCCCCATACTTCTTCGCATCCCGGGGGAGGCACATGCCAGCAACAACGACCTACAGCGACATCCCGCTGCGCAACGACTTCCTCGGCCATCCCAAGGGCGTCTACGTCTGCTTCTTCACCGAGATGTGGGAGCGCTTCTCGTTCTACGGGATGAAGGCGCTGCTGCTGCTGTACCTGACCAAGTACCACCTGTTCGACGACACCGGCGGGCTCAACCTGCTCGGCGCGTACGGCGGCCTTGTGTATTGCCTGCCGGTGCTCGGCGGCCTGCTCGCGGACCGCTGGCTGGGCATGCGCAAGGCGGTGGTGTTCGGTGGCGTGCTGCTGGTGCTGGGCCACTTCGGGATGGCGTTCGAGGGCGAACAGGCGCGCCAGGTCGGCACGGCGGTGGTCCGCGACGAGCGCGCGCTGCTGGTGTTCTATGCGTCGCTGGCGCTGATCATCATGGGCGTGGGCTTCCTCAAGCCCAACATCTCGGTGATCGTCGGCCGGCTGTACGCGGACGACGATCCGCGCCGGGATTCCGGCTTTTCGCTGTTCTACGCCGGGATCAACCTCGGCGCGATGATGGCCTCGCTGGTCTGCGGCGTGCTCGGCGAGACCTGGGGCTGGAAGTACGGATTCGGCGCCGCCGGCGTCGGCATGATTGCCGGCCTGGCGATGTTCCTGTGGGGCCAGAAGTACCTGCGCGGCCTGGCCGAACCGCCGCGGCCGGAACGCCTGCGCGAGCGCGTCGCCGGGATCCCGCGCGAGTGGGCGATCTACCTGGCCGCGCTGCTCGGCCTGCTGCCGATCGCCGGGCTGATGTGGGCGACCGGCAACAATGCGTTCACCCTGTCCGCGGGCATCGACCTGACCCTGGCGCAACTCTTCATGCTGGTGGTGCTGGCCTTCGTGCTGGCCTGGTTCGTGCGCTTCATCCTGCGCGAATGCGACCGCCGCGAGCGCGCGCAGATGCTGACCCTGATGGTGCTGATCGTACTCGCGGTGGTGTTCTACACCCTTTACGAACAGACCTACGGTTCGTGGGTGGTGTTCACCGACCGCATGCTGACCAAGGATTTCTTCCCTTCGCTGGTGCAAGCTGAAGGCCTTCCGTTTGCCTACTTCGTAGTCGCCACGCTGTTGCTGCCGCTCGCCTTCATGCTGGCCGCGCCCTGGCACGACCGCCGCCCCGGCTCGCCGTTGTCCGCCACGCTGTTCCTGCTGGCTGCAGCCGCAACCGTGCTGATGACGGTGGGGATGGTGGTGCTGCAGCCGCAGACCGCGGGCTCGCTGACGTTCGTCGCTGGTCCTTTCATCCTGGCGCTGGCACCGTTGTTCTCGTGGTTGTGGGGCTGGCTGGACCGCCGCGGGCGCAACCCCGGCAAGCCGGCGAAGAGCGTGCTTGGCCTGCTGTTCGCGGCGCTGTCGTTCCTGCCGCTGGTGCTTGCCGCGCAATCGGCTGGCGAAACCGGCAGCTGGGCCAGCGTGTGGTGGCTGGTGCTGGCCTACGGGTTGCTGCAGGTCGGCGAGATCTGCCTGTACCCGGTCGGGCTGTCCGCGGTCACCCAGCTGTCGGTGCCGCGCGTCGCCAGCCTGATGATGGGCACCTGGTTCCTTGCCACCGCATTCTCGGAATTGCTTGCGCACAAGCTGGGCACGCTGGCGGCGGTCGAAGACCCCGGCGCGTTGCTGGAGCACAGCCAGGCGTGGTCGGCTGCCGCGGCCACCTACGGCGACTACTTCCGGATGCTGCTGCTGGCCGGGCTTGCATGCACCGCGCTCGCCTTGCTGGCGTTGCCGTGGCTCAACCGCGGCATGCACGGGGTGCGCTGAACGAGGCCATCTTGATGCCCCGGGCCGCACGTGGGCCGCTGCTACACTCCGGCCACTACCCGCACGAGATCCACCGCATGCCGACCCCGCGCCCGCTCGCCCTCGCCCTGGTCCTCGCGCTCGCAGCCGGCCTCGCCGCGCCCGACGGGCATGCAGCGAAGAAGGCCGCGCCGAAGAAGGCGCCAGCGGTCTCGGGCGTGTGTTCCGACTTCTACGCGAATGCCAACGCGGACTGGCTGAAGGCCAACCCGATGCCCGCCAGCGGCGCGATCTCCGCGCTCGGCCAACTGACAGCGCGCGCGCAGCTGCAGCAGCGCGAACTGCTGGACGCGGCGATGCAGTCGCCGCAGGGCAACGTGCAGAAGCTGCTCGGCGATTTCTGGGCCAGCGGCCTGGACGAAGCCGCGGTCGAGCGCGACGGCGCCGGCCCGGTGGCACCGCTGCTGCAGCGGATCGACGGCATCCGCAAGACCGGCGACGTCGCCCCGGCGATCGCCGCCCTGCACCAGGTCGGTATCCCGGTGCTGTTCAACTTCACCGCGGACATCGACCTGCGCGACTTCGACCGCCACCTCGGCTATTTCTCGCAGGGCGGGCTGGGCCTGCCGGATCCGGCCTACTACACCCGCGGGGACGCCGACACCCAGGCCCTGCTGGCGCGCTACGCCGACTACATCCGCAAGGTGCTGACCCTGACCGGCGTGCCGGCCAAGGACCTGGAACGCGAGACGGCGTTGGTGCTGGACCTCGAGAAGCGCATCGCCGCGGCTGCGCGGCCGCTGGTGGAGCTGCGCGACCCCAGGACCAACTTCGCCGCGGTCGCGACCGCCGGCCTCGGCAAGCAGTACCGCAACCTGCAGCTGGACGCGTTCCTGAAGGCACAGGCGGTGAGCGACGACGCGGTGTCGATCGCCAACCCGGCGATGTTCGCCCAGCTCGATGCGATGGTCGGCGGCCTCAAGCCGGCGCAATGGAAGAGCTACCTGCGCTGGCGGGTCGGCGATGCGATGGCGCCGTACCTCGCCAGGCCATGGCGCGACGCCTCGTTCGAGTTCCGCGGCAAGGTGCTGCTCGGCGAGGGCGCGCCCGCGCCGCGCTGGCAGCAGGTGCTGGACGCGATCAACCTGGCCGCCGGCCCGATGCTCGGCCGCGAGTACGCCGCGCGCCACCTGGCCGATGCCACCCGCCAGCAGGCGGTCGCCATCGCCGGCCAGGTGCGCGACGCGCTGGCCGCCAGCATCGGCAACAGCACCTGGCTGGGCGCGGCGGCGAAGGCGGAAGCGCAGGCCAAGCTCGGCAAGCTGCGAATCGAAGTCGGCACCCCGCGCCGCGACCTCGACTACACGGTGCAGCCGATGGGCCGCGGCAGCTTCGGCGGCAACATGCTGATCGCCTCGAGCTGGCGGCATCGCGAGGAAATGAAGCGGATCGGCCGCGGCAATGCCGATCGCCGCTGGGACGTGCTGCCGCAGCAGCCAGCTTTGGCCTACGAGCCGGCGCACAACCGTCTGATCGTGACCGCGGCGATGCTGCAGGCACCGGTGCTCGACCCCGCGATGCCGCAAGCCGCGCAGTACGGCGCGTTCGGCGCGCTGGTCGGCCACGAACTGAGCCACGCGGTGGATGCGCGCGGCCGCATGGTCGATGCCGGCGGCAACCTGCGCGACTGGTGGGACAGCGGCGAAGCCGCCGCCTGGGATGCCAACGGGCAACGCGTTGCGGCGCTCTACGACACCTTCGCCTATCCTCAGCTGAAGGGGGTCAAGGTCAACGGCCGCCTCACCCGCGAGGAAAACATGGCGGACATCGCCGGCCTCGAGCTGGCCCGCGCCGCGCTGGCCGCGGCGCAGCCCGCTGGCGGCGCCGAGGCGGGCAAGGCCTTCTACCGCGGCTGGGCCCAGGTCTGGGCGCAGCAGGTGGGCATGGACGAAGCCCAGCGCCGCAGCCTGCAGGACGTGCGCGCACCGGGCCCGTGGCGCAGCAATGGCCCGGTCATGCAGCAGGCCGCATTCGGCACTGCCTTCGGCTGCAAGGCCGGCACGCCGATGCAGGCCAGGCCAGCGGATCGGATCAGCATCCTGCCCTGAGCAGGACGCTATTCCTAACGGACGATCCGCATCCTCGGCTTGCGCCCGGGACCACCGAATGGCGGCTGCCCGCGCCAGTAGCGGATCAGCAGCCAGCCGAACAGCATCCCGCCGAGGTGGGCGAAATGCGCCACCCCCGGCTGCAGGCCGGTCAGGCCAAGTCCCAGCTCGAACAGGCCATACACGATGACCAGGGTGCGCGCCTTCATCGGGATCGGCGGGAACAGCAGCATCACCCGCTGGTTCGGGAACAGCATGCCGTAGGCCAGCAACAGGCCGAACACCCCGCCCGAGGCCCCAATGGTGGGATACGGACCGGCACCGTTCGCCACCGCCCACGAGCCGACCAGCAACTGGCAAAGCCCCGCGCCGGCCACGCAGACCAGGTAGAACGCGAGGTAGCGACGCTCGCCCCAGGTGTGTTCCAGCGGCGCGCCGAACATCACCAGCGCCAGCATGTTGAAGGCCAGGTGGCCGAAACCGCCATGCAGGAACCCATAGCTCAGCAGCTGCCATGGCAGGAATGCCGGCGCCATCCCGGCCGGGTTGTAGACGTCGCCGCCGAGCGGCCACAGCATCAGCGCGGCCAGGCGCCCGTCGCCCAACAGGGCCTGCAGGAGGAAGCCGGCGATGTTGGCGAACAGCAGCGCCTGGGTGACGCGGGGCAGGTTGAATGGCATCCGTGCGGCGATCCGTTTTCGTTGCACCGCATCATAGGGCTTGCGGCGTCAACGCGGCGACCACACCGCCGCGTCCAGCGAGTCCTCGCGCGGCAAGCGCACGCGTCCGTTGCGCACCTCCACGCCGTCGGCGCGCAGGCGCAGGCACTGTTCGGCGAAGGCGGGCGAATCCGGCGGGAACGCGATGCGGCCATCCGAGCGCAGGATGCGGTGCCACGGCAGTTCGCGGTCGGTGTTGCCGCTGAGCACCCGCGCCACCAGCCGCGCGCGCCCGGGCAACCCCGCGCGGCGCGCGATCGTCCCGTATCCGGCGACCTGCCCGCGCGGTACCGCGCGGATCGCGGCCAGGATCGCAGCGGCGGCGGACGGCATGGACGCGGCGGGCTTCGGCATCCGGGTTAGCATAGCCGCATCCCCCGACCCACCCAGATGCCGCCATGCACGACTTCGACGAGATCCGCAGCCACCTGCTCGCCTCCGGTTACAAGCTGACCCTGGAGGAGCCGTTCGTGTTGTGCGTCGAACTGTCGCTGGCGCAGGGCAAGCGCCACCAGGCGATCTTCCTGTCGGAAATGCAGGACGACGACAACCGCAACTACCTGCGGGTGAGCACCGCGATCGCGCCGACCACCGGCCTCGACGCACGCCGCGCGCTGGCCTTCAACTGGGGCAGCCGGGTCGGCTACCTGGCGATCGGCGAACTCGACGGCGTGCCCTACCTGCAACTGTGCGAGAACCGCCCCTACGACTGCCTGGACGCCGCCGAGATCGACCGCCTGGTGCTGGAACTCGGCGGCACCGGCGACGAGATGGAACGGCGGATGTCGGCCGGCGGCGACCTGCTCTGATTCCGGGCTCGGCGAACCAGGCGACTACGCTCGCGCATCCCTGCGCTCGCCAAGTCGCTCCGGCCTCGGCCATCACGGCCTCGGCGCCTTCGGGCATGCGACATGCGTTTCATCGCATGTCGCAAACATGCCCTCAGGCCCAGCCCAGTGCCTCGACCAGGCGCAGCAGCCCGTAGGCAAAGCCGCCGGCGGCGGGGATGGTCAGCACCCACGCCCATACGATCCGCTCGATCACGGTCAGCTTCAGCGCACGCGGGTTCTTGCCGAAACCCACGCCCATGATCGCGGTGGAGATGCTGTGGGTGGTCGAGACCGGCATGCCGAAGTGGGCGGCGGTGACCAGGATCGTGGCCGAAGCGGTTTCCGCGGCGAAGCCGTCGATCGGCTGCAGCTTGACCATCTTGTGGCCCAGGGTCTTGATGATCCGCCAGCCGCCGGCGGCGGTGCCGGCCGCCATCACCAGCGCGCACGACACCACGATCCACTTGTCGATGTCGGTCTCGCCGCCATCCGGATGCAGGAACTGCGCCCATGCCGGCAGGTTGTCCAGGGTGCCCGCGCCCTGCGCGGCGAAGATCGCCAGGGCGATGATGCCCATCGTCTTCTGCGCGTCGTTGGTGCCGTGGGCGAAGCCCATGTAGGCCGCTGAAGCCAGCTGCGCCTTGCGGAAGAACGCGTTCACCCAGCGCGGCCGCGACAGCCGCGCCAACGGCCCGCCGGCCTTGCGCAAGCCCGCCACCAGCGCATACAGCAACGCCAGGATCAGCACCCCGAGGGTGAAGCCGGCGATCGGCGAACTGACCATCGGCACCACCACCTTCCACAGGATGCCCTTGTTGGCGGTCCAGCCGCCATCGCCGAGCTTCGACCAGATCAGGGCGTTCCAGTCGTTGTGGGCAGCCGCGAGCGCGGCGCCGCACAGGCCTCCGATCAGCGCGTGCGACGAGGACGACGGCAGCCCCATCCACCAGGTCACCAGGTTCCAGCTGATGCCGCCGGCCAGCGCACAGACCAGCACCTGCGAGGTGATCGTGACCACCTCGGTATCGACCAGGCCGGAGGAGATGGTCTTGGCCACCGCGGTGCCCGCGAACGCGCCGATCAGGTTCATCACCGCGGCCAGCATCACCGCATGCCCGGGCGAAAGCACCTTGGTCGCGACCACGGTGGCGATGGAGTTGGCGGTGTCGTGGAAGCCGTTGATGAACTCGAATACGAGCGCGGACAGGATCACCAGCAGCAACAGGGTCAGCATCGTGCGTCTCCGGTCGCCGGCTCAGGAATTCTTCAGCACGATCTCGTACGCCACCACCCCCGCCTCGCGGCAGCGGTCGATGGCCTTTTCCATGATCTCGAAGAATTCCTTGAGCAGGAACATGTCGCCGGCATCAAGGTCGCCCGAATAGATCTCGCGGTGCAGCTCCAGGATCAGCCGGTCGGCCTCGGTCTCGATCACCCGCAGGCGGTCGTTGAGCGCCTTCATCTTCTCCAGGCGCAGCTGCGGCAGCTCCGCGACCATCTCCACCACCACCCCGGCGGCCTGCTCCAGCATCGCCGCGCGCGGGGCGAAGTCGATGTTGGCCAGCCGGTGCTGGGCGAGTGCGTAGCGGTCGGCGAAGCGTTCCACCTGCTTCGGGATCTTGTACAGCGCAGACCCCAGCGCCTCGATGTCCTCGCGCTCGAACGGGGTGATGAAGCTTTCCACCAGCGCCTGGCTGATCTTGTCGGAGGCGACCCGCTCGCGCTGGCGCGCGTGCTTGAAGGGCTCCAGCGAGGGCGAGCGCTCGGCCGCCTTGAGCATCGCGTGCAGGGCCTTGGTGCTGTCGTAGGCGGCGTCGGCCGCTTCGTTGAACAGGGCATAGAACTGCTTGCCCTGGCCGAAAATGGTCTGCAGCGAAAACATGGCGGCCTGCCCGTCGTTTGGCGTCGGTGCGGAGTATGACGGCTGGATGACATTAATGCGCGGCCGTCATCATGCCCTGCCCTGCTATCATCGCGGCGCGCCCCGGCGCACTCCATGGACCAGTCCCCCAAGCCACCGCCGTCGACCTTCCGCGCCCGCTTGCGGGCCGCGCGGCACGGGAGCGCCCGTGGCTGAATTGCTGGTGGTGTTCGCCCTGATCGCGCTGAACGGGTTCTTCGCGATGTCGGAGATGGCGGTGATGACCTCGCGCAAGCTGCGCCTCAAGCAGCTGGCCGAGGATCCGGAACGCCCCAGCCGCGGCGCGCGCAAGGCGCTGGCGATGGCCGAACACCCCGACCACCTGCTGTCCACCGTGCAGGTCGGGATCACCCTGATCGGGATCTGCACCGGCGTGTTCGGCGGCGATGCGATCGGCCTGCAGATCGCCGACTGGTTGCGCGGCGCCTGGCCGGATGCGCACCAGTACGCGCGCCCGCTGGGCATCGGCACCGCGGTGGCGCTGATCACCGCCAGTTCGGTGATCTTCGGCGAACTGATCCCCAAGCGGCTGGCGCTGACCAATCCGGAAGCCATCGCCAGCCGGGTGGCGATACCACTGGACCTGCTGGCCACCGCCACCAAGCCGGTGATCCTGCTGCTGGGCGCGATCAACCGCGGCGTGCTGCGCCTGCTCGGCATCCGCAACGACGCCCGCAGCGCGATCACCGAGGAAGAGATCCACCTGCTGGTGAGCGAAAGCCACGAGCAGGGCGTGATCGACCTCGACGAACGCAACATGATGAACCGGGTCATGCGCCTCGGCGACCGCACCGCGGAAAGCCTGATGACGCCGCGCACCGACATCGCCTGGCTGGACGCCAGCGGCAGCCTGGCCGACAACCTGGCGACCATGCAGGACACGCCGTTCTCGCGCTACCCGGTCTACCGCGGTGGCGACGACGACGTCGCCGGCGTGCTTGAGGTGAAGACCCTGCTGGACGAGCTGGGCAAGCAGCTGCCGGAGCTGTTCCGGGACATCCGCCCGGCGCTGTTCGTGTCCGAATCCACCCACGCGCTGAAGCTGGTCGAGATCCTGCGCGAGGAACAGCAGTCGCTGGCGCTGGTGGTCGACGAATACGGCGACATCCAGGGCGTGGTCACCATCAGCGACGTCATGGATGCGGTGCTCGGTCGCCTGCAGGCCGGCGAGGCGCACGACGACGAGGCGCTGGTGGTCGAACGCGAGGATGGTTCGCTGCTGGTCGATGGCGGCCTGCACATCGACGAGCTGCGCGAACTCACCGGCGAGCGCCTGGCCGACAGCGAGGAACACGATTACCACACCGCCGCCGGGCTGGTGATCGCCCATTTCGGCCGCATCCCGCACGTGGGCGAGCATTTCATGCTCGGCTCCTGGCGGATCGAAGTCGTGGACCTGGACGGGCCGCGGATCGACAAGCTGCTGCTGCAGCGCATGCCCGGCGCCAGGGATGGCGGCGATGGCGCCGCCTGAGCCACGCGACCCGGCACGCACGCGCAAGCCCCGCGAAGCCGGCACCCGCGCGATCCTGGACGTCCTGCTCGACGGCGACCACCAGCAGGCACTCGATTTCAGCGCCCTGCTCGGCGGCCTCGGCCGGCGCGCGTTCGGGATGCTGCTGTTCGTGGCCGCGCTGCCGGCGTTCATCCCGATCCCGATCGGCGGCGCGCTCAGCGGCCCGCTGGTGGTGCTGATCGCGGCCCAGTTGCTGGTCGGCCTGCGCCGGCCGTGGCTGCCGGGGTTCATCGCCCGGCGCGGCCCCAAGCGGCAGTCGCTGGCGCGCTTCGAGCGCATCGTCGATCCGTGGCTGCTGCGGCTGGAGCACCTGGTGCGGCCGCGGCTGGCCGCGGTCCTCGACCACCGCCTGGCGGCCGCGTTCACCGGCCTGCTCCTGCTGCTGCTGGGCGTGCTGCTGTCGCTGCCGATCCCGCTGACCAACTACCTGTTCGGCGGGATCATCCTGGTGTTCGCGCTGGCCCTGCTCGAGCGCGACGGCGCCTTGATGCTGGGCGCCTGGGGCCTGGGGCTGGCCGCGCTGGCCACCACCGGCGCGCTGTCCGGCGGGCTGGTCGCCGCGCTGCAACCCGTGCTTGGCAGGTTCCTCTAACGCCCGCGGGTCAGCCGAGCAGCTTCACGAACTCCGCCGCGCTGAGCGGATGCCCCAGCCAGTAGCCCTGCACCAGGTCGCAATCGCGCTCACGCAGCAGTTCGTACTGGCCCTGCTTTTCGACGCCCTCCGCGACCACCACGATCCCCATCGAATGCGCCATCGCGATGATCGCGCTGGTCAGGGACAGGTCGTCGGGGTCGCGCAGCAGGTCGGTGATGAAGCTGCGGTCGATCTTCAGGCCGTCGACCTGGACCCGGCGCAGGTGGCTGAGGCTGGAATAGCCGGTGCCGAAGTCGTCCAGCCAGACCCGCACGCCGGTCTCGCGCAGGCGGCCGAGCAAGGCGGTGGCGTTGGCCTCGTCGCTGATCACCGCGGTTTCGGTGAGCTCCACGTGCAGGCGTTCCGGCGACAGTGCCGACTCCTGCAGCGCGCTGCCGATCTGCTGGACCAGGTCGGTGCTGCGCAGCTGCCGCGGCGAGACATTGACCGAGACGAACGGCGGTTCGCCAGCACCCGCGGGCTTGTGCCAGCGCGACGCTTCCTGGCAGGCGGCGCGCATGACCTCCGGCCCGATCGCCTCGATCAGGCCACTCTGCTCGGCGACCTCGATGAACACCGCCGGCGAGATCGCGCCATCCTCCGGGTGGTTCCAGCGCAACAGCGCCTCCGCGCCGACCAGCACCCGGTCCTGGGTGCGGAAGATCGGCTGGTAGGCGAGGCTGAGTTCGCCGCGGCCCCACGCGCCGCGGAGGTCGTGCTCCATGCGCATCCGCCGTTCGACCGCCTGGTCCATGGTGCGGCTGTAGAAGCGGTAGCAGTTCTTGCCGGCGACCTTGGCCTGGTACATCGCGATGTCGCCGTTCTTCATCAGCAGCGATGCGCTGGAGGCGTCGTCCGGGAACAGCGCCACCCCGACCGAGGAGCCGAGGAACACCTGCCGGCCATGCAGGATCAGCGGTTCGCCAAGGTCGGCGACCAGCCCCTTGGCCAGTTCGGTGACCATCGTCCGCACGTCGCCATCGGGCTCGTCGTCGCCGGCCTGCAGCAGGATCACGAATTCGTCGCCGCCGAAGCGCGCGACCATCGCGTCGGCGCCGGCGATCGCCTTCACCGCGCGGTCGATGCGGCCGGCGATCTGCAACAGCACCTCGTCGCCGGCTTCGTGGCCGAGGGTGTCGTTGACCCGCTTGAAGTCGTCGAGGTCGGCGAACACCAGCGCCAGCTGGCGGCCGGCGCCCTGCAGCGAACGCAGGCGCTGGTCCAGCGACTCGCGGAACGCCAGCCGGTTGGACAGGCCGGTCAGGGCATCGCTGTAGGCCACCCGCCGGATGTCGCGGTCGTGCTTGGCCACGCTTTCGCGCATGCGGCCGAAGGTGCGGACGAGGTCGCCGAGTTCGTCCTCGCGATTGGTCTGCGGCACCGGCAGCGAGAAATTGCCGGCCTCGATCTCGCGCGCGGCATCGCCGAGCTGCTTGATCGGCTGCACCAGCAGCCGCTGCACCAGTGCCGCCGCGGCCAGGCCGACCACGCCGAGCGCCGCGCACAGCAGCAGCAGCCAGGCGAGGTTGCGGCGGCCGACTTCGTCGATGCGCCCGCGCAGGCCCTGCATCGCCTGTTCCTCCGCAGCGGCCATGCCGACCAGCGAATAGCCGATGCGCACGCCGCCGAGGCGCTGGTCCGCGACCATGATCGGGCTGGACACGTCGAGCACCTGCCCCTGCATCCGGGTGTGCGGGCCGCGCGCGGCGATCACTTCCTTCGCCAGCGCATCGCCCATCGGCTGCCCGTAGGCGGCGATGTCGCCGGAGCCGTCGTGCAGGATGCGGCCCTGCGGGTCGTACACCAGCACGTAATCGACGTCGGATTCGCGCAGCGCGGCACGCGCCAGCGCGCCGATGGCATCGAGGTCGAAGAAGTACAGCGGATTGGCCAGGCCATCGGCAAGCTGCCGCACTTCGGCCTCGCCATCCACCCGCAGCTGCTCCGACAGCAGGCCGTGCATGGCCACCCGGGTGACTTCGCTGACTTCGTGCTGGGTCGACTGCTGGCGCTGCCAGACCAGCACCATCACCAGCACCAGCAGCGCCAGCAGGAGCAGGATCGCGGCGAAGAACCGCGATTGCAGGCCCATCCGCGGCCGCCTCATTCGACCTCCAGGCGCACGCGGGTGAGGCCACGGCCAAGCCGGTCCAGCGACTGCCGGTCCTCGGCGGAGACGTCGACGAAGCGGGAGGTGCCGATGAAGCGGCGCAGCGCCTCGCCGGCATCCGGGTCGATCGACGCCTCCATCAGCACCTCGCGCAGGCGCGCCTCGACCTTCGGCTCGAGGTCGCCGCGGGTCAGCACCAGCGCGCGCGGCACGTCCTGGCTTTCGGCCACGACCCGGAAATCGGCGACGAACGCCGGCGGCATCCGCTGCGGGTTGGCCCAGTCGAGGTTGCTGAGCACGCCGGCATCGACCAGCCGCTTGTGCACCCAGGTGGTGATGTTGAGTTCGGTGCGCGCGAACAGGTAACCCACCGCCTGCGGCGAAGGCTTGTCCATCGGCGAGAGCAGCAACTCCATCTTCTGGCCGGCCTCGAGCAGGGTGCTGGCCGGCAGGTAGTACGCGCTGGTCGAATACGGGCTCTGGAACGCCACGCTGCGTCCGGCCAGGTCGGCCAGGCTGCGCACCGGGCTGTCGCGGCGCACGAAGAACACGCTGTGGTAGCGGCTGGCGCCATCGCGTTCGGTGATCAGCAGCGAGCGTGCGTTGGCGCGGCGCTCCAGCAGGACCGCGTTGCCGGAGGTCTCGGTCACCCAGTCGACCCGGCCACGGCGCAGGTAGCTGCCCATCTGCTGCAGGTCGCGCGCCATCAGGATGCGGCCACTGCGGATGCCGACGCTGGCCATCCGCGGCACCACGTAGTCGAGCAGCGGCTTGAGCTGGTCGTAGTGCGACTTCGGGTCGTCGCTGACCCGCCCCAGCACCAGCACCGAAGCATCGTCTTCAACCGGCGCAGCCACCTGCGCGCGCGCCGACGGCAGCAGCGCCAGCAGGATGCATAGCAGGCCAGCCACGACCGGCCTGGGGTTTCGCAGCGTCGAGTGCAAGACGATCCGGTTCCTGGTTCCCCTGCGCGGAGCCTAACCGATTTTCATGGCGATTCGCCCTGCCCCGCCAGCCGCGCCATGCGCTGGGTATCGGCGAGCACGCCGCGCAACAGGCGCACGTCGGCGCTGTCCAGGTTGGCCCGAAGGTACAGCCGGCGCAGCTTGCGCATCGCCGAGTCGGGCGCGCGTCCCTTGTGGAAATCGATCTGCTCGAGCGCCTCGGCAAGCTGGCCGAACAGACCCTCGAGCTCGGCATGGCTGGCCGCGCCCGCAGCCGGCGGCGCCGTGCGCTGCGCGCTGTCCTGCAGTGCCGGCAGATCGCCCAGCATCGCGCAACGCAACTCGTAGCTGAGCACCTGCACCGCGGCGGCGAGGTTCAGCGAACTGAACGCCGGATCCGAGGGAATGTGGATCGCGGCGTGGCACAGCTGCAGTTCGTCGTTCTCCAGCCCGGTGCGCTCGCGCCCGAACACCAGCGCCACCGGCCCGCTGGCGGTGGCGGCAAGCGCGCGCCGGGCGGCATCGCGCGGGTGCAGCGGCTCAAGCTGGATGCGCCTGCTGCGCGCGGTACATCCCAGTACCCAGCGGCAGTCGGCAACCGCTTCGGCCAGGCTGGCGAACACCGGTGCCGCCGCGACCAGGTCGTCGGCGCCCGCCGCCATCGCCTGGGTATCGCGGTCCGGGGCCTTTTCCGGCGCCACCAGCACCAGCCGCGACAGGCCCATGGTCTTCATCGCGCGGGCCGCGGAACCGATGTTGCCTGGGTGCTGGGTACCGACCAGGACGATGCGCAGGTCGCGGTCGGTGGATTCGAGCAGGGTCTCCATCCCGGAATGGTAAACTGCGCGCCCCGGCCCCCGCGCCGGGGTCGTTCTTTGCCGCCGCCGCCGTTCCCCCCTCCTCACCCCTTCGAGGCGCTCCGCCATGCAGAAACCCGTGGTCAATGTCATGGTCAAGGCGGCCCGCGCGGCCGGCAACGTGCTCCTGCGCAGCATGCACAAGCTCGATGCGATCAACGTGGTCGAGAAGGACCGCATGGACTTCGCCAGCGACGTCGACGAAGCCGCGGAGAAGGCGGCGGTCAAGGAACTGCGCCGCGCCTACCCGGATTACGCGATCCTCGCCGAGGAAGGCGGCGCGCAGGGCAAGGGCCATTCGGTGTTCGTGATCGACCCGCTGGACGGCACCAGCAACTTCCTGCGCGGCTTCCCGCACTGGTGCGTGTCGATCGCGCTGGTCGAAGGCGGCGACGTGCAGCACGGGGTCATCTTCGACCCGCTGCGCAACGAACTGTTCACCGCCAGCCGCGGCAGCGGCGCGGTGCTCAACGACAAGCGCATCCGCGTCGGCGAGCGCAAGGACCTGGCCGGCGCGATGCTGGCCACCGGCTTCGCCCCGCGCGAGCGCGAGCGCGCGCCGGCGCAGCTGGAATGCATCCGCGAACTGCTGCGCGACGCCGAGGACATCCGGCGCACCGGCTCCGCCGCGCTCGACCTCGCCTACGTGGCCTGCGGCCGCCTGGACGGCTACTTCGAGGCCGGCGTGAAGCCGTGGGACATCGCCGCCGGGGTGCTGCTGGTGCGCGAGGCCGGCGGCCGCATCTGCGATTTCCGCGGCGCCGGCACCGGTTCGCTGGATGCGAAGGGGATCGCCGGGCGCACGCTGGTGGCCGGCAACCTCAAGCTGATCGACAGCCTGCAGAAGGGGATCGTGCAGTCCGGCTACGCCGCCGCCTGCAGGTAGTCGCGACTCCCGGCTTGGCCTGGGGTCGCTTCACCCACAAGAAACCCGCGCACTGCGCGGGTTTCTTGTTGGCCATGGACCCGCCCGGTCAGGGGCGCCGCGCCAGCGCCGCCTCGTCGCGTGCCTTCGGCAGCAGGTCCTGCTTGCTCACGCCCAGCCACAGCAGCAGCGGGCAGGCGATGAAGATCGAGGACAGGGTACCGACCACGATGCCGATCATCTGTGCCTCGGCCATCCCGCGCAGCGAACCGCCGCCATAGAAGTACAGGGCCAGCACGGTCAGCAGCGCCACGAACGAGGTGATAACGGTACGCGACAGGGTCTGGTTGATCGACTTGTTCAGGACCTCGCGCGGCGGCACCCGCAGCGACTTGAAGTTCTCGCGCACGCGGTCGAACACCACGATGGTGTCGTTGATCGAATAGCCCATCACCGACAGGATGCCGGCCAGCACGGTCAGGTCGAATTCGTGCCCGCTCAGCGCGAACCAGCCGGCGCAGATCAGCACGTCGTGCAGGGTGGTGATGATCGCCGCCACCGCGAACTTCCACTCGAAGCGCGCCGAGATGTAGGCAAGGAAGCCCAGCACCACGAACAGCAGCGCGTAGAAGCCGTTCCAGGCCAGCTCCTTGCCGACCTGGGCGCTGATCACCGCGCTGCTCATCTTGGTCGCGGGATTGCCGTCAAGCGAAGCGGCGCTGGCGACCGCGTCGCCGATGCTGCTGGCCTGGTCGGCGCCACCCTCCTGCTTGCCGTCGGCCTGCAGCCGCACCAGCAGGTCGTTGCCGCTGCCGAACGCCTGCACCTGCGCATCCTCGTAGCCGGACGCCGCCAGCCGGGCGCGCACGCCATCGACATCCGGCGCCTGCGGGTAGCGCAACTCGACGCCGACGCCGCCGGTGAAGTCCAGCGCGAAGTTGAAGCCCTTGAGCGGGATCGCGCCAAGCGCGACCACCATCAGCAGGGCGGCCGCCACCAGCGACGCCAGCCGCAGGCGCATGAAGTCGAAGGTGCTGTCGTGCGGGAACACGTTGAAGGGTTGCATGTGCGGTCTCCGTCAGATCGCGATCGACTTCAGCTTGCGCTTGCCGCCATAGATCAGGGTGGCGATGCCGCGCGATACCGATACCGCGGTGTACATCGAGGTCAGGATGCCGAGGATCAACGCCACCGCGAAGCCCTTCAGCGGGCCGCTGCCGAACGCGAACAGGGCGATGCCGGCCAGCATCGCGGTGAGGTTGGCGTCGGCGATGGTGCCGGTCGCCTTCTCGTACCCGGTGGCGATCGCCGATTGCGGCGGCATCCCGGCGCGCAATTCCTCGCGGATGCGCTCGTTGATCAGCACGTTGGCGTCCACCGACATGCCCACGGTCAGCGCGATGCCGGCAAGCCCCGGCAGGCTGAGGGTGAAGCCCAGCAGCGACATCAGCGCCACCACCATCAGCAGGTTGATCAGCAGCGCGAGCGAGGTGATCAGGCCGAACATCCGGTAATAGACCAGGAAGAAGCCCAGCGCGAAGAGGAAGGAGAACGCCACCGCCTTGAGGCCGCGTTCGATGTTCTCCTTGCCCAGGCTCGGGCCGATGGTGCGTTCGTCGACGAAGTCCATCGGCGCCGCCAGCGCACCGGCGCGCAGCAGCAGGGCGAGGTCGGCGGATTCCTTCATGCTCTCGAGGCCGGTGGTCTGGAAGTCGCGGCCCAGCGTGCCCTGGATGGTGGCGACCGAGATCACCTGCTCCATGATCCGGGTGCTGCGCACTTCCTTGCCGTCGACCAGCTTCACCTCGGGGATGCGCTCGATGTACACCACCGCCATCGGCTTGCCGACGTTGGCGCTGGAGTAGTCGAACATGCGCTGGCCGCCGATGCTGTTGAGGCGCACGCTGACCGCCGGGGTGCCGGACTGCGAGTCGAAGAACGAGGTCGCATTCTGCAGCTGCTCGCCGGAGGCGATCACCCGCTTGTTGAGCAGGATCGGCATCGGCTTGCCGTCGGTGCCGGTTTCCTTGCGGTTGTAGAGCCGTGCTTCCGGCGGCACCAGGCCGTTGTCGCGCGCCTCCACCGCATTGCCTTCGACCACGCCGCGGTATTCCAGGGTCGCGGTGGCGCCGAGGATGCGCTTGGCCTGCGCGGTGTCCTGCACGCCCGGCAGCTCGACCACCACCCGGTCCGCGCCCTGGCGCTGGATGATCGGCTCGGCCACGCCGAGCTCGTTGATGCGGTTGTTGATGGTGCCGATGTTCTGCTGCACCGCCTCGGTCAGCATCCGGTCAAGCTCAGCCTGCGGGATCGCGACCGTGATCGTGTCGCCCAGCGCCTCGATCCGGTAGGTCGGCATGTCGCGCGCCAGCAACTGGCGGGCCTTGTCCAGGTCCTGGCCGGGGCGCAACCGCGCGACCACCCGGTTGCCGGGCGCCGGCTCGATCGAGGTGAACAGGATCCGGTTTTCGCGGAACTGCACCCGCATGTCCTCGGCGGTCGCCTCGAAGCGCTTGGCCAGCGCGGCCTCGCGGTCGACCTGCATCAGGAAATGCACGCCGCCACGCAGGTCAAGGCCGAGGAACATCGGCTTGGCGCCGACCCACTGCAGCCACTTCGGCACCGTGGACGCCTGGTTCAGCGCGACCACGTAGCTGCCGCCGAGCTCGTCGCGGATGGCCTGGGAGGCGCGGCTCTGGGCATCGTCGCTGGCGATGCGCACCAGCAGGTTGCCGTCCTTGCCGATCTCGCTGGAGGCGAACGGCACCGCCGACTTCTTCAGCGCGGCCTCGACCCGCTGCTGCAGGGCGGCGTCGACGCTGGCGCCGCGGTTGGCGGTGACCTGCACCGCCGGTTCCGACGGGAACACGTTCGGCACCGCGTACAGGACGCTCAATGCCAGCACGAGCAGGATGACGACGTATTTCCAACGGGCGTATTCGAGCATTGCAGCACCCCGCGCACGGCCCGCGGGGCCGGCGCTTCAAGCAATCGGGAAGGATCAGGCGGCTTTCAGCGTGCCCTTGGGCAGGACATTGGCGATCGCGCCCTTCTGCAGGCGGACCTGCACGCCGGCGGCGATCTCGACGGTGACGAAGCTCTCGCCGATCTCGCTGACGGTGCCGGCGATGCCGCCGTTGGTGATCACCTCGTCGCCGCGGGACAGCTTGTCCAGCATCGCGCGGTGCTCCTTCTGCCGCTTCATCTGCGGGCGGATCATCAGGAAGTACATGATCGCGATCAGGATGACCGGGAACAGCAGGGTGGACATCATGCCAGGTGCGGCGGGTGCGGCGCCGGCGGCCTGGGCATGGGCAACGGGAATCAGGAAATCGAGCGGGTTCATCGGGAATCCGTGCATGACTGTCAAAACAGCCGGGAATTATGCCATGTAGGCCGGAACACGCCCATTCAAGGGCCGTTTCAAGCCCGCCGTGCCCGGTAGAACGCGTCGCGGAAGGCTGCGAAGGTCCCCGTTTCGATGGCCGCGCGCATCCCCGCCATCAGGCGCTGGTAGTAGCGCAGGTTGTGCAGGGTGCCCAGCATCGGCGCCAGCATCTCGTTGCAACGGTCCAGGTGGCGCAGGTAGGCCCTGCTGAAGCCGTTGGCGCAGGCGTGGCAGTCGCAGCCCTCCTCGATCGGGCGCAGGTCGCGCTCGTACTGCGAATTGCGCACGCGGATGGTGCCGGTGGAGGTGAAATAGTGGCCGTTGCGCGCGTTGCGGGTCGGCATCACGCAGTCGAACATGTCGACCCCGCGCGCCACCGCCTCCACCAGGTCTTCCGGCCGGCCCACCCCCATCAGGTAGCGCGGGCGGTCCTGCGGCAACTGCGGGGCGGTGTGCTCGAGCATGGCGTTGCGCTCGGCCTCGGTCTCGCCGACCGCCAGCCCGCCGATCGCGTAGCCGTCGAAGCCGACCTGCTGCAGGCCCTCGGCCGAGCGCGAGCGCAGGTCATGGTGGACGCCGCCCTGGACGATGCCGAACAGCGCCGCGTCGTTGCCCTCGTGCGCGCGCTTCGAACGTTCGGCCCAGCGCAGCGACAGCTCCATCGAACGCTCGATGACGCGCTTGTCGACCGGCGCGCCATCGACATGCACCGGAGGGCATTCATCGAAGATCATCACGATGTCGCTGCCCAGCACCTTCTGGATGTGCATGGATTCCTCGGGACCGAGGAACACCTTGCTGCCGTCGGTGGGCGCGGCGAAGGTCACGCCGGCCTCGGTGATCTTGCGGCGGTGCGCCAGCGAGAACACCTGGAAGCCGCCGGAATCGGTCAGGATCGGCCGGTCCCAGCGCGCGAAGCCGTGCAGGCCGCCGTGGGCCTCGATCACCGCAAGCCCGGGCCGCAGGAACAGGTGGAAGGTGTTGCCGAGGATGATCTCCGCTCCGAGTTCGCGCACCTGGTGCGGCAACGCGCCCTTGACCGAGCCGTAGGTGCCGACCGGCATGAACGCCGGGGTCTCGATGGTGCCGCGCGGGAAGGTGATGCGGCCGCGGCGGGCGGCGCCATCGGATCCAAGCAGCTCGAAAGACATGCGGCTCATGCGTTGTCGCCTGCGGCAGTGCCGGCCATCGGGTACTCCGGAAAGCGGGCCATGGATGGCCCGCGGCGGCGCATGGAACAGGACGTTCCCCTGCGCCGGGCAGGAGTACCCGATGGCCGGCACTGCCGCGTGCAAGGTTCACTGCGCATCGCGCGTCTCCGGGTACAGCAGCATCGCATCGCCATAGCTGAAGAAGCGGTAGCGCTCGCGCACCGCATGCGCGTACGCCGCGAACACGCGCGACTTGCCGGCGAACGCGGATACCAGCATCAGCAGCGTGCTCTCCGGCAGGTGGAAATTGGTCAGCAGCGCATCGATGCTGCGAATGCGGTAGCCGGGGAAGATGAAGATATTGGTCTCGCCGGCGAACGGCTGCAGGTCGCCGTCGACCAGCGCACTCTCCAGCGCGCGCAGCACGGTGGTGCCGACGGCGATCACCCGCCCGCCCGCCTCGCGCGTGCGCCGCACCTGCTGCACCAGCTCGGCGCCCACGTTGATCCACTCGCTGTGCATGCGGTGCTCGCGGATGTCGTCCACCCGCATCGGCTGGAAGGTGCCGGCGCCGACATGCAGGGTGACGTGGCCGAACCGCACCCCGCGCTCGCGCAACGCCGCGAGCAGCGCGTCATCGAAATGCAGGCCGGCGGTGGGCGCGGCGACTGCGCCGACTTCGCGCGCGAACACGGTCTGGTAACGCTCCGCATCGTCCGCGCCGGGCTCGCGCTGGATGTAGGGCGGCAGCGGCAGGCGGCCGGCATGCAACAGCCAGTTCTCCAGCGGCTCCGGCAAGTGGAAGCGAAGTTGCCAGAAGCCGGCGTCATCGCGCGACAACACTTCCGCCTCGCCGCCGGCATCCAGGGCGATCCGGCTGCCGGGCTGCGGCGGCTTGCTCACGCCCAGCTGCGCGCGCGCCTGGTTGCGGGGCAGCAGGCGTTCGACCAGGATCTCGACCCGCCCGCCGGTGGCCTTGTTGCCGAACAGCCGCGCCGGGATCACCCGGGTGTCGTTGAATACCAGCAGGTCGCCGGGCTGCAGCAGTGCCGGCAGGTCGCGCACCCCGAGGTCGGCGAACGCGGCATCACCCGGCGGGACCAGCAGCATGCGGCTGGCGGAACGCTCCGGCAGCGGTGCCTGCGCGATCAGCTCCGCGGGCAGTTGGTAATGGAAGTCCGACTTCTTCAAGGTGCTGCAACCATCCAAGGCCGCGCATTGTAGGCGAGCGGCGCTCAGCGCTCGAACTTGGTGGACAGGATGATCGAGGTGGTGGTGCGCTCGACCCCGTCGATCGCACCGATGGCATCGGTCAGCACGTCCATCTCGCCGACCGAGCCGGCCACCGCCAGCGCGATCAGGTCGTAGCCGCCGCTGATCGAGTACAGCACCCGCACCTCGCGCACGCCCTGCAGGGCCTTGACCACCGCCGGCATCTGCTTGGGCCGCACGGTAATCAGGATGTGCGCGCGGATCCGGCTCTGTTCGTAGTCGTCGTGCACGCGCACGGTATAGCCGCGGATCACGCCCTGCGCCTCCAGCCGCGCGATCCGGTTCTGCACCGTGGTCCGCGACAGCCCGAGCCGGCGCGCGATGTCCGCGGTGGAGGCGCGCGCATCCTCGCGCAGCAGGGACAGCAGCAGTTCGTCGGCAGGGGTAATTCGCATATCGCCGGATGATACCGTTGATTCGACGGAATAGCCCCGTTATTCGGCCGGATCATCCCTTTCGACTGGTCGGCCGACGGCGATAAAGTGGCGGTTCTGCATTCGCGCACGCGCACCGCGCGCCAAGGACCAAGCCGCCATGACCCTGCTCGACACCCTCGCCCCGCTGCGCGCGCACGGCAACACCCGCACCACCGGCCTGGACGATGCCACCATCCTCGCGTTCGCCGCGCGCGACCCGCAGCTGGCCGAAGCGATCCACGCCGCCGCCGCCGAATACGCGCAGGTGCGCGCCGACTTCCCCGGACTGCTGGACCTGGACGAGGACGCGCAGCGCGCGGAAGTGCAGGCCGGCTTCGTCAACTTCTATTCGCAGGACAACGCCAATCCGTACGTGGCGCTGACCGCGCGCGGGCCGTGGATCGTGACCCTGAAGGGCGCGGTGGTGTACGACACCGGCGGCTACGGCATGCTTGGCCTGGGCCATGCGCCGCAGGCGGTGATCGATGCGATGGCCAAGCCGCAGTCGATGGCCAACATCATGACCCCGCACGTGGCGCAGCTGCGCTTCTCGAATGCGATGCGGCGGGAAATCGGACAGACCCGCGGCGGCTGCCCGTACGCCGCGTTCCTGTGCCTGAACTCGGGTTCGGAATCGGTCTCGCTGGCGGCACGCATCGTCGACGCCAATGCCAAGACCATGACCGACGCGGGCGCGCGCCACGCCGGCAAGGCGATCAAGCGGCTGGTGGTCAAGGGCGCGTTCCACGGCCGCACCGAGAAGCCTGCGCTGTACTCCGACTCCACCCGCAAGACCTACGTGCAGCACCTGGCCAGCTTCCGCGGCGAGCACTCGGTGATCGCGGTGGCGCCGTACGACATGGACGCGCTGCGCCAGGCGTTCGCCGAAGCGGACAGCAACGGCTGGTTCATCGAGGCGATGTTCCTGGAACCGGTGATGGGCGAAGGCGACCCCGGCCGCAGCGTGCCGGTGGCGTACTACAACCTGGCACGCGAGTTGACCCGCGCGCATGGCGCCCTGCTGCTGGTCGATTCGATCCAGGCCGGCCTGCGCGCCACCGGCTACCTGTCGATCGTCGATTACCCCGGCTTCGAACACTCCGATGCACCGGACATGGAGACCTATTCGAAGGCGCTCAACGCCGGCCAGTTCCCGCTGTCGGTGCTCGCGGTCACCGAGTCGGCGGCGGCCATCTACAAGCGCGGCCTGTACGGCAACACGATGACCGCCAACCCGCGCGCGCTGGACGTGGCCTGCGCGGTGCTGGCGCAGCTCACCCCGCGGCTGCGCGCCAACATCCAGCAACGCGGCACCGAGGTGCTGGCGATGCTGGACACGCTGAAGGAAGAACTCGGCGGCCGCATCACCAAGGTCCAGGGCACCGGCCTGCTGTTCTCCTGCGAACTGGCGGCCGGCTACAAGGGCTACGGCACCGGTTCCACCGAGGAGTGGATGCGCGAACAGGGCATCGGCGTGATCCACGGCGGCGAGAACTCGCTGCGCTTCACCCCGCACTTCGCGGTCACCAGCGCGGAACTCGAACTGGTGGTCGCGATGGTCAGGCGCGCGCTGCTGGAAGGCCCGCGCCAGCAACTCGACGCCAGCCAGGCAGCCGCGGCTGCCTGAGCCAAGGCAGGGCGGCCGCTGGCCGCCCTGTTCGTTTCTGGCCAAAGCTGCGCTAGCCTGCACGCATGAAGACCGTCGAAGTCGACCATCCACTGGTCCGCCACAAGCTCGGCAAGCTGCGCGACATCGCCACCGACCCCGTGCATTTCCGCCAGCTGGCGGGTGAGATCGCCGCCCTGCTCGCGTTCGAGGCCACCCGCGACCTGCCCTGCGAGGTACTGACCGTGCAGACCTGGGCCGGGCCGCTCGAGGTGCAGCACGTGCGCGGCGAGGACCTGACCCTGGTGCCGATCCTGCGTGCCGGCCTCGGTTTCCTGCCCGGCGTGCAGGCCTTGTTGCCCGCCGCCCCGGTCAGCGTGATCGGGCTGCGCCGCAACGAGACCACGCACCAGCCGGAGGGCTATTACCAGCGCCTGGCCGACCGCATGGAGCAGCGCACCGCACTGCTGATCGACCCGATGCTGGCCACCGGCGGCAGCGCCGCCGCCGCGATCGACATGCTCAAGGCCGCCGGCTGCCCCCGGATCAAATGCCTGTTCCTGGTGGCCGCGCCGGAGGGGCTGGCGGCACTTGCGGCCAGGCATCCGGACATCGAGGTGTACGTCGCCGCGATCGACCAGCGCCTCGACGAGAACGCCTACATCCGTCCCGGCCTGGGCGATGCCGGCGACCGCCTGTTCGGCACCCCGGTCGACTGAGCGGCGCTCAGCGCAACCCGATCCACAGGCCGGCCAGCGCCATCAGCAGCAGCGACAGCCAGGTCAGCGCGGTGCCCCAGAAACGGCCCTTCGAGTAACCGCCGCTGCCCGACAAGCCGGCCGCGTGCAGCAGCCGGCCGAGCAGGAGCACGCCACCGAAGCCCCACACCGCTGCCGCGGCCAGGCCGCACGCCTCCAGCAACGCCAGCACCAGCAGCGCCAGCGGCACGTATTCGGTGAAGTTGCCGTGGACCCGGATCTTGCGCGCCAGCAGCTTGTCGCCGCCATCGCCAAGGCCGACCTTGTGCGCGTGCCGGTGGCGCGCGATCGGCACCGCCAGCGCCAGCATCAGCAGCACGTGCAGCGCGGCGAACAACAGGGTGACCTTGGGCATCGGCATGGCTCGCGCGGGAATGCACGCACGATGCCAGAGTCAGCCGGCGAATGCGCGCGCGTGCAGTTCGGGGTGTTCGTGGGCGGTGCCGAAGCGGCCCCTGGGGTCGCGTACCACCTGGGCCAGCGCGCAGCCTGGGTCGTGGGTGAAGAACAGGTGCACGTTGCGCGCCAGCTTGTCTTCGAGGAAGGCGCGCTTCTCGTCGATCAGCAGTTCGGCGTTGCGGTCGTAGCCCATGGTGATCGGCACGTGCACCCACGGCCGACCGGGGATCAGGTCGGCGCAGAACACCACCCCGCCGTGCGCTTGCCCGTCGACCGTCTCCGGACCCACGATTTCCGCCAGCAACAGCCCCGGGGTGTGGCCATCGCTGTGGTGGAAGCGCACGCTGCCGCCCAGCGCCGGGCAATGGTCGCCTTCCACCAGTTGCAGCCGCCCGCTGGCCTCCAGCAGCTCCGGCAATCCCGCGATGAAACTGGCGCGGTCGCGCGGATGCGGTTCACGCGCGCGCCGCCAGTGGCCGGCGCCGACCACGAAGGTTGCGTTCGGGAACAGCAACCGCGGCGATGCGCCCTCCTCCCACGCCGCGAGCAGCCCCCCGGCATGGTCGAAGTGCAGGTGCGAGAGCACCACCACGTCGATGTCCTCGTGCTCGAAGCCGGCCGCGCGCAGCGACTCCAGCAGCACGTGGCGCGACTCCTGCACGCCGTAGCGCTCGCGCAGGGCGGGTTCGAAGAACGCGCCGATCCCGGTTTCGAACAGCACCGTCTTGCCGTTCAGCGGCGAGGCCAGCAAGGCGCGGCAGGCAAGGTCGATGCGGTTGTCGGCGTCGACCTTGGCCCAGCGTTCCCACATCGCCTTCGGCGCGTTGCCGAACATCGCGCCGCCGTCGAGCTTCTGCGAATTGCCTGACAGGGACCAGAGTTTCATCGCGCAAGTCTACGCCGGGGCCGGTCAAGGCCGCGGCAATACGTCGGCCTTGCCGGTCGTGGTGCGCGGATCGCTGCCGCCGCCGAGGGTGTTGTTGCGCCGGTCCCACAGCACCGTGTTCATGTTGCCCCAGGCATCGCTGGAACGACGGCCCTGGTTGTCCTCGCCCGGCACGTTGAGGGTGTGGCCCATCGCCCGCAGCGCCGCGATCACGTCCTGCGGCAGGGCATTGCGCTCGACCCCGATCGCGTCCGGCCACCACTGGTGGTGGTAGCGCGGCAGCGCCGCGACCTGCGCCGCGTCCAGCCCGTCGGCGTAACCCAGCATCCCCAGCAGGACCATGGTGATGATGCGGGTGCCGCCAGGGGTGCCGATCACCGCCACCTTGTCCGCGTTGCTCATGAAAGTCGGCGTCATCGAACTGAGCATGCGCTTGCCAGGCTGCGGTGCGTTCGCATCAAAGCCCATTACCCCGAACGCATTGGGGGTGCCCGGCTTCAGCGCGAAGTCGTCCATCTCGTTGTTGAGCAGCACCCCGGTGCCGGACGGCACCAGCCCGGACCCGAACAGCAGGTTCACCGTCTGCGTCACCGCGGCGCGGTTGCCGTCGGCGTCGATGATCGAGAAGTGGGTGGTTTCCTCGTCCTCCAGCGGCGTCGGCGCGCCGGACAGCAGGTCGCTGGGGGTGGCCTTGCCGGGGTGGATGGTGGCACGCAGGCCGGCGGCGTAGTCGGGATCCATCAGGGTCCTGGCCGGGACCTTCACGAAGTCGGGATCGCCGAGGTAGAAGGTGCGGTCGCGGAACGCGCGGCGCATGGCCTCGACCACCAGGTGCACGCGCTGCGCCTGCGGCAGGGCCTGCAGGTCCCACGGCTCCAGGATCTGCAGCATTTCCGCCAGCGCGATGCCGCCGGAAGACGGCGGCGGCGCGGTCACGATCTCCCAGCCGTCGTAGCCGAAGCGCAGCGGCTCGCGCTCCCTGACCCGGTAGCCTGCCAGCTCGTCGGCAGTCCAGCGCCCGCCTTCGGCATTCACCCCGGCGACCAGTCGCTTCGCGGTCAGCCCGCGATAGAAGCCATCGAAGCCCTTCGCCGCGAGCCGCTCCAGGGTGGCCGCAAGTTCCGGCTGGCGGAACACGTCACCCTCGACCGGCGCGCGGCCGTTGCGCAGGAACACCTCGCGGGTGCCGCGGTAGCGCTCCATCACGTTGCGGCGCTCGGCATAGCCGCGCGCGAAACGCGGATACACCGGGAAGCCGTCGCGCGCGATCCGGATCGCCGGCTGCAGCGACTGCGCCAGCGGCAGCCGCCCGTACTTGGCCGACACGTGCACCAGCGCCGCCGGCAAGCCGGGGATGCCGGCCGACCACGGCCCGTTCTCGGCGCGTTCGCGGTCCAGGTTGCCTGCCTTGTCGAGGTAGGCGGCGGGCGTGGCCGCGGCCGGCGCGGTCTCGCGCGCGTCGACGAACACGTCGCGGCCGGAGCTGGCGTCGTGCAGCAGGAAGAAGCCGCCGCCGCCGAGGCCGGAACTGATCGGTTCCACCACCGACAGCACCGCCGACACCGCCACCGCCGCATCGAAGGCATTGCCGCCCCGCTCCAGGGTCTCGATGCCGGCGTCGGTGGCCAGCGCATGCGCGGAAGCGATCACCGCACCCGGCGGGCGCGCGGACGCCGGCGGCTGCACCTGCGCGAAGGCAAGCAGCGGCGCCAGCAACAATGCCGCCGCGGTTGCCGCGAAGGCGGGAATCCGGGCCTTCGCGCCGGCGTCGGGAAGCAGGTACCGCAATCCCGCATTCGCGGAAGCGACAGGCCGGGATGGATTCATGGCGTGGTTCCTTGCGCCTGCAGCCCGGCCAGCTTCGCCAGCAACTGCTCGATGGATTCCGGATGCAGCGGGTCGGGGTCGATGCACTCGACCGGGCACACCACCACGCACTGCGGTTCGTCGTGGTGGCCGACGCACTCGGTGCACAGCGCCGGATCGATCACGTAGATCTCCGGACCCATCGAGATCGCCTTGTTCGGGCAAACCGGTTCGCAGACGTCGCAGTTGACGCAGGCTTCGTTGATCTTCAGCGACATCGTGGGGGATGCGTCGCGAGGCCCGTCCTTCGCCGGCGAAGGACGGGCGCCGTGGCGTTTACTTCGCTTCGACGAACACGTACTTGACGCCGGCCGGCTCGGCCGCGGCCTTCACCTTCTCGCCGTCATCGGGCTTGCCGATGAAGATCAACTTGACCCCCTTCATGGTGCCGGGCTGCACCTGCGCGAACCCGGTCACCGCCAGCTCGGCGGCCTTGGTGGAGGACGGCGACGCGAACACCAGCATGTTGCCTTCGATGATGCCGCGGCCAAGGTCGCCCTCGACCTTCTCGAGCTGGCGCTCGTACAGGCCGCCGAAGCCTTCGCTGGCTTCGCCCGGCAGGAAGTACACGTACGGGCTGTTGGTGACGCCGTCCATGTGGCGCCCGGCGACGTCGGTGACGTAGGCCCGCCACGCGCTCACGTCGTCGGTGGTGGGCGCGGCCATCGGCGCGGCGACCGCCTCGACCTTCGCCGCTTCTTCCTTCTTGCACGCGGCGAACGGCAGGGCCAGGCAGGCGATCACAAGCAATCGGGTCATCGTGTTCATAAGGTCCCCAGGTTCAACGGTGATGATGATGGTACGACGCCACGCGCCAGCCTCAACCCTTGCGGCCGCGCCACTGCGCATCCAGCGCAGCAGCCACGGCGGGCGGGACGAAGCCGGAAACATCGCCGCCAAGGCGCGAGATCTCGCGCACCAGCGACGAAGAAATGAAGCCGTACTGCTCGGCCGGGGTCAGGAACAGGGTCTCGACCTCGGGGATCAGGTGGCGGTTCATGCTCGCCATCTGGAATTCGTATTCGAAGTCCGAAACCGCGCGCAGGCCGCGCAGCAGCACGCCGGCATCGCATTCGCGCACGAAATGCGCCAGCAGCGAGTCGAACCCGCGCACTTCCACGTTCGCGCAACCGGCCAGCGCCTCGCGCGCCAGCTGCACCCGCAGTTCCAGCGGCAGCGCCGGCCCCTTGGACGGGCTGGCGGCCACCCCGACGATCAGCGTCTCGAACAGCGGCGATGCGCGCTCGACGAGGTCCACGTGGCCGTTGGTGATCGGGTCGAAAGTGCCCGGATAGACCGCGATGCGCGTGGCGCTCATGTCGTGGCTTGGTTGCCGGCGTGAAGGACTGGCGCCAGTGTAACGCGCCGGTACAGCGCATAGCGCACCTCACGGGTCGCGCTTTCGCGATGCAATGCCCATTCCGCGGACAGCGCCGGTGGGTGCCCGGCCGGGCATTCCAGGTACAGCCAGGCATCCGCCGCCAGCCGCTGCGGCAGCAGTTCCAGCACCGCCGGCCACAGCCCGGCGTCGAACGGCGGATCGACGAAGGCGATGTCGAACGGCGGCTCCCTGCACCCACGCAACCACGCCAGCGCATCGCCGGCGTGGACCCGCACCTGCGCGGCCGCGCCAAGCCGCGCTGCGACCGCGTCCAGCGCCTGCACCAGTTTCGGGTCGGCCTCGACCAGCTGCGCGGAGGCGGCCCCGCGCGAGACCGCTTCCAGCCCGAGTGCGCCGCTGCCTGCGAACAGGTCCAGTACCCGCGCCCCCGCCAGCACCGGCGCCAGCCAGTTGAACAGGGTCTCGCGAACGCGGTCGGCGGTTGGCCGCAGCCCGGGCTTGTGTGGCACCTGCAGGCGGGTTCCGCGCCAGCGTCCACCGATGATGCGCACGCTGCCGGCCCCGCCAACGGCAGGCACTCGTCCACGGCCGGTGGCGGGGACCTTGTTCATCCGGGCGGTTGCGGGGCGGGTGCTACCATGCGCGCCATTCTCGCTCATTCATCGGCGCCCCCGCGGCGCGCCATTCCCGACGCATGGCCACCTGGTTCCGCCGCAAGAAACCCGACGCAGCACCCGAGCGCCGCCTCAGCATCGAAGACCTGGCGGCGGCATTCCCGCAGCCGGCGGGTGAAGCGGCGGGGGCCGTGGATGCGACCGCACCCGGACCCGCGCAGGCTGCGCCCGCAGCCGGCCACACCGCCGAAGCCGCAGCGCCGATCCCAGCCGAGGTGATCGCGGCGGCGATGGAAGACGGCACGCCGGCGACCGCCACCGACGTCGGACAGACGGCCACGCCGACGGCGCCACCGGCGGCGGCCGGCAAGCCCGGCTGGAAGCAGCGCATCGGCAGCATCCTGACCCGCGACATCGCCGAGCTGTTCGGGCGCAACCCGATCCTCGACGACGACCTGCTGGACGAAGTCGAGACCGCGCTGCTGACTGCCGATGTCGGCGTCACCGCCAGTACCCAGCTGGTCGAGGGCCTGCGCAAGCGGATGAAGGCACGCGAGTTCGCCGATGCCCGCGCATTGCTCAAGGCGTTGCGAACCGAACTCATCGCGATGCTGGAACCGGTGGCGCAGCCGTTGCGGATCGATGCCGGGCGCAAGCCGTTCGTGATCCTCACCGTCGGCGTCAACGGCGTCGGCAAGACCACCACCATCGGCAAGCTGGCGCGCCGCTACAAGGACGAGGGCCGCAGCCTGATGCTGGCCGCCGGCGACACCTTCCGCGCCGCGGCGGTCGCGCAGCTGCAGGCCTGGGGCGAGCGCAACGGGGTGGCGGTGGTCGCGCAGGGGCAGGACGCGGACCCGGCATCGGTCGCGTTCGATGCGCTGCAGGCGGCGAAGGCGCGCGGGGTCGAAGTGCTGATCGCCGATACCGCCGGCCGCCTGCACACCCAGCAGGGCCTGATGGCGGAGCTGGGCAAGATCCGCCGGGTGCTCGGCAAGATCGATCCCGGAGCGCCGCATGAAGTGCTGATGGTGATCGACGGCACCACCGGC
>Ga0209476_10000108_pt1 | contig 54839 bp, 34 predicted proteins | sample KloWWTrecipitate_FD_187179 | JGI IMG/M metagenome (GOLD analysis project Ga0209476, IMG submission 187179) | Active sludge microbial communities from Klosterneuburg, Austria, studying microevolution and ecology of nitrifiers - Klosterneuburg... | ecosystem: Engineered > WWTP > Aerobic digester... | reverse complement strand
CCGCAAAACACCTCGGCATAGGCAGATCAACAGCTTACAAGGCGATCAGGGAAACCGTCACACCAAGCATGTTCGCTGAACGTTCCCCCTTAGAGTAATCCTACGCACAAACCTTCCGATGGGGCCAACTGCTGCCCGGCAAGGGGTTCTTCACCATCACATGCGGCACCAGCACCATCACCGTGGACCGATGCGCCAGCGTCAGGCGGTGGCCATTCAGATCCATCTGCACCAGGGGTGTGTCGGACATGATATCAGCCAGATGCGGCACCATGCCCTGCGCCAGTACCGCCTCTGGCTCCAGATGCAACGGGACTGCGATCTCGGCGGCCACAGCGGCCAGTCGTTTGGCCACCGGGGCTGCGCGGAGCAGCCGCATCCGCTTGAGCGAGGGGTTGGCTTCGAATTCTGCCGCCAGCAGCAGCGCCGCTTCGGGCTGGCCACGATAGGCCACACGGTCAAGCGCCCGATGGATGTTCCGGCTGATTTCGCGTGAAAAAGCCAAATAGCCCGCCGCCGCCGACAAGAACGTCGCCGCCATGGCGCGGTCCTGCTGAAAGGCGAACATCTTGATCCCAAGGTTCAGCAACGCCCGCCGTTCATCACGGCTGAACGGCACCTCGATCACGGCGGTCAGATCCTCGGCGGTCAGCGGTGGCAGGCGGTCCGAAAGCAGCCCATCAACGGGCGCAGGCCCATCGTGACTCAGCGCCAGAATATGCCGCAAAAAGCGATTGGTGACACCGGCCTGACCGGCAGCCGCCTGTGCCTTCACCAGCGATGCGGCCCCGATCACATCCCCCGCCGCGATCAACCGCAGGGCAAGCGTGACAACCTGATGCCCGTTGCGCGGCAGGATCGCCAGCCGGTCGGCCAGACTGTCCTGCCACAGATCGGCAGGCCCCGGACGGTGCAGCGCGTCGATCTCATAGCGCAACAGTCCGGCGTCCGGCGGCAAGGGCGCGGCACGGTAGCCCTGCGCCGCGATCCCGGCCTCCATCGCATAAAGCGCAGTGCAGACATCCTCCAGCCGGATATCCTCCATGCAGACCGGCGCGGTGCAGCGCAGCCATTCGGCCTTGTAAAGACAGGGCCCGCAAGCGCGTTCAGACAGCAGCACCCGGCTGTGGGAAAACGCCGGGCCGTTCTTGACGCTGCCGGTCGATCCGAACAGCCAGAGCGTCGGCACCCCGATGCCCTCGGCCATATGGGCAATGCCGCCGTCATAGCTGATGAAATAGCTGCACTGCGCGATTTCCATCAGCATCTCGCGGACGGTCAGCTGGGTATAATCCTGCGCACCGGTCACATATTCGGCGGGCAGGCCGAAACTGCGGACCTCCCAGCCCTCGGCGATCAGCCGGGTGGTCAGGGCTTCCATATGCGCCCATTCCCGCTTGGCCCAAAGCGCGGATTTCTTGCCATTGGCGATGCCGACGATCCGCTTGCCGCTGTGCTTATAGCGGATGTCGCGGATGAAGGGCAGCGGCAGATCGGGCTGCAGGCCGGGGTCTTCGTCAAACAGCTTTTCCAGCCCCAGAAAGTTAAGCCGGGTCTCGTGGATAAAGCGGCCCTCTTCGTTGTAATCATGGTCCTGATCGACGAACAGGATCTGCCGGGCGCTGACCGGCGGGCGCATCGCCCCGGCGGTGACGCTGGAAATGAACAGATCATACTGGCGGCCGACCAGATATTCATAGCCCGGATAGACAGCGTTGATCCAGGGCGCGCGGGCGAACATCGTCACGCCCTGATCGAACTTGTCGTGGATCACCAGATCAATCGGAGTGTTATAGCGTTCGCTCAACCAGCGCAGCATCGGCACAGCGTAGATCATGTTGCCAAGCCCGGTGCCCATGGCGATCGCGATCGGGCGGGCTGCTGCGGCAAGCGCCGCTGCGATGCCATGCGTGCTGATCCCGACCTTGAAGGCATCCTCGATGGCCAGGGCTGCCTCGGCGTCCAGATCGACATAGGCCCGGCTGGCCGCAAAGGCCGCAGTGGCGGCCGCAAACATCTGCGGATCTTCCAACCAAAGCGCCACATCCGCCGCCGTGATCAGCCCCATGTCCCAGACCAGCGGCAGCGCCATCACCGCCAGCGCCGCCATCTCTTGCGGACCATAGCCCACCGCCACCACCACATCGGCGCTGCGGTCCAGCAGGCTGAACACCACCCCGGGGGCCACCTGCACCGGGTCCAGTTCCAGATGCGGCGCGCCCTGCGCCAGCGCCTCACAAAGCGCCCGCGCCCGTGCCGCCACCGCGCCATCCGGCTGGCTGTCTTGCGGGCTGTTCTGGGCGATCAATACTTTACGCATGGGCGATCCTTGCATGGCCGGCTCAACGATACTGCAACCCAAGACGCATCTGTCTCAGGGTTTCCGTCGCCGGAATATCAAACTCTGTCTGCGCGCCGTCATAGAGGACGGTGCGGCCATAACCGCGGGCGGCAAATTTCTCGGCGTTGGAATGCAGACCTTCCTTGCCGATATAGCGGGCGAAATTGGCGAAAGTGGTCAGCCGGTGGATACCCAGCAGTTCAAACGCCATGTTCTTCATGCTGTCCTGCGAGGTCAGATAGCCCTTGCCATAGCGCCCGAGCGAGCGTTGCAGCATGTGCAGCGCCAGCTTCATGTCGCCCTTGTCACGCTCGCGGTAATCCACCTGCCGCATCAGCGCCAGATAGGGGCGCAGCACCGCATCGCGGCGGCGCCAGGCATCGGCACGCATCGCAAAGGCCCAGTTGTGCTCATCCATCAGCATCACCCGCGCCGCCCCTTGCTGCTGCAGGATCAGCGGCGTGTCATTGGCAAAGCCGCGCGCCGAAACCATGCCGATATCAGACCGGTCCGCGGTCAGATCCAGCAACCGCTCCACCGTGCGGAAATAGCCGGGCTGCAGCATCAGATCGTCTTCCAGAAACAGCACCACGTCATAGCCCAGATCGTCATAAAGCGTGCGCTCGGCGCGGTCGAAGTTCAGCGCCACGCCCAGGTTATAGGCACTGCCCATCACCTGACCCTGCGGCAGATAGCGGCCAAAGACCTGCTGGGCCTCGGCCAGCCGGGCGGCATCGCCGAACACCGCCCCGGACCGCAGGCTGCTGGCCCCGTCCTGAAACAGGAAGAAATCGGCCTGCAGATGGGCAAAGGGCTGCTGGCTGACCACCGACTGAAGCACGCGCTCCAGATAATGCGGCCGGTCAAAGGACATCACCGCGATGGCGATCCGGCCTGATGCGGGCCGATCCGGGACGGGGGTGGGCTGTTGGGCTGTCATCTGCGATCCGGCCTCACATCAGAATGGTCTTGACCCGCAGCGCGGTCGCGGCGCGGGAAAGGAAGGTCTTGAGCGGCACCGGACCAAAGGCCCGCAGCGCATCGCTGCGGATGATCGCGCCGATGGTGGAAAATCCGGTGGGCACACCCTTGTCATCCACGCTGCCGCGCAGCAGTTCGACCACGGTTTCCTGCGGGCGCAACTGCGCAAAAAGCGCCGAGAGCAAAGCCGCATCCAGACCAGGATCAGCAGCGACATCAGCCGCCATATCCGGCAAGATCACCACCCAGCGCCCGATACAGTCGATCTCGGACACCCGGTCCTCGGCATCCACGATCAGTTGCAGACAGCCCGCCGGGGCCAGCCGTTGGAACAGATCGGGCGGGGGGGCGGCCTTCAGCCCGGTCAGCACCAGCGTCAGCCCGCTGACCTCTGGCCGATCCCCCTGCCCCAGCACCTGTTCGGACCGATCAAGGCTGGCCAGCATCGTGGGATGGCCCGCCGCCACCGCCGCCTGCCGCATCACCCCGACCCAATCCATCCCGGCGAAATTCTTCGACTGGTCATAGCTTGGCGGTTTGCTCTGCCAGACCGAAAGCCCCTTGCCGCCGGTCAGCGCCGAGGCCGCATGCAGCGGGCGACCCTGCCGGGCATAACAGCGCGCCAGCGCCAGCAGGGCGGACGGGCTGCGCGGCTTGGCGGCCAGCGCGGCCACGGCGGCTGTCTCTGCCGCCTTTGTATCCCCCAGCGCCAGCTGCACCCCGGACAACTGCATCAGCAGACCCGCATCCTTTGCATGAGCCGCAAGCCCGCGCTGCAGGAAGGACAGCGCCATCTGATGCCTGCGCCCCTGCACACAGGCCGAAGCAAGACTGCCAAAGGTCGCAGCCGACGCCTTGGTCAGCGGCGCGGTGCAGACCAGATCCAGCACCGCCTCGACGGTGGGGGCATGTGGATAACGAGTTGACGACAGCGGCGAGACCGCCAGCGCCGTTCTGGCCGCAATCACCGCAAGATCGGCGCTGCGCGCATCTTCCTGCCGCGCCAGCGCCCAGAGCGCCGCAAAGAACCGTTCCAGCTCAGCATGTTCCGCCGTGACCCCGCCCTGCACCATCGCTGCACACAGCACCTCGAAGGTCTGCTCCAGCGTCATATCGGCACCATTCAGGCCGCGCGGATTGCGGAAATACAGATCCAGCACCGCAAAGCGCTTCACCCGCGCCAGCCCCAGCAACAACCGGTGCAGATCCGCCGCCGTGGTACAGCCTCCGATCTGCTGGAGCAGATCGGCATCGCTGGCGGTAAAATCATCCGCCTGCCACAGGATATCGTCCTCATCCCCGCCGCGCCGCGCCACCAGCCGCAGCGCATGCGACTGGCCATCCAGCACAGCAGCCGGCAGCGTCAGCACATAGCCGCAGGTCTTGATCATATGCAGCCGCTCTGCCTCGGCTGACGGCTGATCCGCCACAGCCTGCGCCAGCACCACATCAGCGGGCTGCGCATCCGGGTCGCGTTCCAACTGTTCCGGGCTGGGCGGCACGGTCTCGATCAGGGCCAGCCGCAGCTGGTCCGACTCTGCGGCCTGATCAAAGGCCCAACCGGTCATCTGCCCGCCCACCAGCGTCACTTCCGATTGCAGCAAAACCGCCGGTCGCAACAGATCAGCCAGCCACAGCGGCACGTCCTGCGGCCTGCGGCCATCCTCTTCGCCCAACCGCAGATCAAAGGTCTGCGCGGGCGCGGCGCCCTTATAATGCAACTCGGTGGTCTCGGCAGGCAGATCCCAGCCCGGCAGCACCGCCGCATAGCGACGGCTTTGCTCGACGGTCTCGTTACCCTCAAGCCCCGCATCATCGCTGTCATCCAAAGCCGCACAGGCCTGCAGCACGACCGCCTTCTGCGCGCCCAGCCGCAGCACCACCCGCCGGTGCAACCCCAGACCGGTCAGCGTCACCGCAACATGGCGCGGCGTCAGGGCGACGTCACTCAGCCGGATCGCGTCATGCACCCGCGCGGCCGCCTCGCGGCGCTGGTCCTGCCAGATCAGCGGCCAGCTGCGCGCCGTGCCATCCGCCAGCACCGCCAACACCCGCCAGCCCGACTGCAACGCCGCCACAGGATCACGGAGCCTTGCCCGCAAAGCCTCGGCCAGATCGACGTCCAACGCAGCGGGAAGTTGCAGGAATGGCTGACCCTGCGGATCGACAACCGCAATCTGTGCCGCCGTCGCCGGGATCGCAGTCAGATCCGCCGCCAGCTGCCCCTCGCCAAAAGGCAGCAACAGCGGCTCTGCATCCCGGTCCATCGCCGCCGCGCGCCGCAACCGTTGCATCGCCGCCATCTGCTGCCAATCGTCCTGCGACAGGATGGCAGGCAACAGCAGATCATCGCGGATCAACAGACAGAGCAGGCCGCGCCAGTCGATCACCCCTGGCAAAGCCGCCAGACCTTCCGGCGACAACGGCAAGGCCGCTGCAACCTCGGCCGCCGTGGGCCGGGTCAGCGGGTTCCATTGCGTGGCATCCAGCAGGCTGCCCGGACGCGCCAGCGCCTGCACAAACGCAAGATCCGCCGCCAGCGCCAGCACCCCGTCCACCAGCCCCCCGGCCAGCACCGATCTGGCGGGAAATGTCGTGTCGGGCCTCCCCAGCACCCGCGCCAGCAGATCGGCCAGCGCAGACTCCAGCGGGGCCGCATAAAGCGTCGCTGCATCCGCGCTCACCTCGGGATAGCGCCCCAGCCCATAAAGGGCGCCGGGTTGCAAAGCCATGGCGGCGCTGGCCACCGGGAACCGCTGCCGCAACGGCCCTGACCCTGGCAGGTCAATGCCGCCCGGCCCCGTCAACGTCACCTGTGCCACCCCGGCCTTGCGGCCAAGCTGCGCCAGATCGAACCGGAACCCGCAGGCCACCGGTAGCCGTGCCACCCCAGTCCCAGTCCCCGTAACGGGCAGCAACACCGGCAGGTCAGCAAGACCGTGCATCACCTCAAGGTGATTCAGACCAAGGGCGACCGCAACTGGCTGATCCGGGGATGCCGGATCACGCACCCAGCCCTGCACGATGCCACCGGGCAACAACGACCACTCTGCCTGAACGACAGGGCTCTGTTGCGGCACCTGCAGATCAAGCACGATACCGCCGGCCAGACACAGCCGAAGCGCCAGGGCCGCAGCTGGCAGATCCGACAGGCCGATCTGCGCGGTCAACCGCAGGCCATCGGCCTGCAAGGCCAGATCCAGCGCCTGCGTGACCGGACCCTGCGCGGTGTCAGCCTCGATCCATGCCGGCAGACCAGCCGACAAGCGGACCGGGGCGGCGATGCTCAGATCCAGCCACCCTGCCCCGTTTTGCTGCTCGCTGTGCAGGTTTACCTGCAAAAAGCGCATCACCAGATCGCCGTCCAGAAAAGCCGGGGTCAGCCCGGACACCTCTTCATAGATCTCAAGACGGCTCTGGCCCGGCACCAGACCGACTGGCGGCTGCAGTTCAAGCGTAAAGCTGCCGCCCTGCGCGGGCACGGAAACGGCGCGGCCAATCTCGACGCCATCCGCCTCGGCCACCAGCATCACCGCCTCGTCGGGCCAGCCCGCAATCTGGATCTGCCCGGTCAGCCGCCCCTGCGCAAAACCACTCACAGCCCCGGCCAACTGCCGCGCATCCTGCGGCACAAAGACCTGCTCCAAACTGGCAAAATGAACCTGACTGCCATCGGCAAGCCGCGCGGTCAGCACCAGTTGATGGCTGGCCCCGTCGTGAATGTCATCGGGCAACCAGATCGCAAAGCCGTTGCCGCTCATCTCTGCCGTGACATCGGCGCGGCCAAAAGGTTGACCATCGATCGACAGATCGACAGCGACCGGGCCGGACGTGCTGGCGGCCCAACCGGTCAAACGCCCGGCTACAATGCCGCTGACTTCCCCGAACAGACCCGAGGCACCGGGGATGCGCAGATCGGTCGTGGCCACATCGCGCTGGTCCAGCACATTGCCATCCTGCGACAGCCGCAGCGTTACCGCAACCGTGTCGCCGGTCCAGAACACAAAGGGTAACTGGCCCGCAAAGCCGATGACGCGATTGGGAAACTGCGCCGGGTCCAACTCCCGGCGCAGCCGGTTGCACGGCAAAACCGCAACAGTTTCGCCATTCACCAAAAGATCAACCGTCAAAGGGGTGCCAGGGGCCGCCGGATCAAAGCACCAGCCAGAGATACGACTGGGCCGAACGGAAATGATCTTAGAAATCATAGGTTTCCCTCAGGGCCAAAACTGCAGGCAAGAATAAGACGACAGGCCGGATAACGCCAAATAAACCAGCCGCAGGTAATCTTTATAGCGGGCAAGTTATGAAAGACAGCCGCGCAAGAGGTCAAGCCCAAATCCCCCCCTCGGACAGTTATCAGGCAGCGGCAAGATCGCGATCGCCCGAAAAACGGGCGCATCCTCGCGCCCCGAAAATATCTGGGCAAGCAGCAATCCATGTGCGATAGTTTGGCAGATGATATCAAAACTACCGCACATGAAAATGCGCCATGAAGGCCTGCGATGACCAAAAAGCCCGATCCCTCTGCCGCCCAGCCCTATCACAACCTTGACCCGGCCCGCGCAGCCGCCAAGCTGGGGCCGATGGTCGATACCACCCGTTTCGCCAAGGCCGCCGCTTTTTGCAGCAAGGGCCGCGATGATCTGGCACGGCGCGGCTATGCGCCGGACGGCAAAAAGCATCTGCGGCGGTTTTCGATCTGGGAGATCACCAAATATCTGATCCCGGTCGCCCCCGCCCATCTGCGCCGGGTGCTGCGCGCTCACCCCGATCTGCCGCAGGGCGAGGGCGAGGCCGGGGCGAAATGGTTCACTTTGGAAGAGGTGCTGACCTTACGCGAACACCTTGCCGCCGAGGGGCTGGCCTCCAAGGATTACAAACCCTACCGCCCGGCGGGGGCACCGGCGAAAATCTGTGCGGTGGCCAACTTCAAGGGTGGCTCCGGCAAGACCACCACCTGCGCCCATCTGGCGATGTCGGCGGCGCTGGATGGCTACAAGGTGCTGGTGATCGATCTCGACAGCCAAGGCTCGATGACCTCGATTTTCGGCGCCACTGTGGCGGATGAATGGCAGACCGTCTTCCCGTTGATCGCCAAGGATTACGCCCGCGCTCTGCAGGCCGAAAACCTGGTGCGCGCCGCCAAGGGCAGCCCTGCCCTGCCGCTGGATGAGACTCTAACCGCCGCATTAGAGACGAATTCAGCCGATCTGATCCAGAAAACCCACTGGCCCAACATCGACCTGATCGGCGCGCAGCTGAACCTTTACTGGGCGGAGTTTCAGATCCCGGTCTGGCGGATGGGGCTGCGGTCCTGGGCGCTGTGGGATGCCTTGGGCAATTTTCTGCAGGACGAAGGCATCCTTGATCAATATGACATCGTGTTTCTGGATACGCCGCCAGCGCTCGGTTACTTGACGATTAATTCACTGGCGGCAGCCGATATTCTGCTGGTCCCTCTTGGCGCATCGTTTCTGGAGTTCGACAGCACAGGCCGGTTTTTCGACATGCTCTACACCACCTTTGCCAGCATCGAGGACGGCGAGAACAGCCAGCGCCGCGCGCTGGGGCTGGACGAGATCAAATTCGAGTGGGACGTGGTGCGCGCCATCATCACCCGCTTTGACGCCAGCCAGCAAACCGATCTGGCCAATGTGATTCAGGCCTATTTCGGCGATTTCATGACGCCTTACCGACAGGAATTCACTGCTTTGGTCGGGCAGGCAAGCGAACAGGTCAACGGCATCTACGAGGCCGACTACCGCGATTTCAACCGCGACACCTATCTGCGCGGTCGCGAGGCTTTTGACCGCACCTATGCGGAATTCAAACAACTGCTGATCGGGGCCTGGTGGCGCGATGCGCAGATGCAAAAGGGGGCCGGGGATGGCAAAGCGCAGACGACTTGAGGCACCGGGCGCGGCAGAGCTTGCCGATCTGGAGGCCGGTTTCGCCGCAAGACCGGCGACGGGCGGCATCGGGTTGCCCAATGCCCCTATCGCCCAGATCGCAGGCGATATCGCCCGCAGCGCCGACCCGCTGGATCTGCAGAAAAGAGTCTCTAACGCACGGGATAGTGTCGATGCGACCGCCTGGCGGCAGGCGCAGGTTGATGGCCGGGTGGTCAGCGAACTGCCCTTGGACGCGATCATTCTGGACCATGTGATGCGCGACCGTATGGTGGTCGATGTGGCCGAGTTGGACGAACTGAAAGCCTCGATCCGCACCAACGGTCTGCGCTTGCCGATCGAGGTGGTGCCGCTGGAGGGGGACCAATACGGGCTGATTTCGGGCTGGCGGCGGGTCACCGCGCTGCAACAATTGCAGGTCGAGGATCCCAAATTCGGCTCTGTGATGGCCTTTGTGCGTCCGGCTTACGAATCCGGCGCGCTTTATACCGCCATGGTCGAGGAAAACGAACTGCGCGCGCAGCTGACCCCTTATGAACGCGGCCGCATCGCGGTGATGTCGGCGCGGCTGGGGGCATTTTCAGATACTGAAGCCGCGATAGAGACGATTTTTGCCGCCGCATCCAAGGCCAAGCGGTCCAAGATCCGCAGCTTTGCCTATGTCCACGAGGAACTCGGCGACATGCTGCAGTTTCCGACCGATCTGTCGGAACGCAACGGGCTGCGGCTGGCCTATGCGCTGCGCGAAGGCTATGGCCCGCAATTGCGCGCGGTGCTGCGCGGCTCGGGGCAAAGCGGTCCAACCTATGAATGGGCCTTGTTAGAGCCGATTATTGCCACAGCCGAGGCGGTCGAGCGACTGCCGGACCCGGCCAAGGCCAAACGCGGCGGCCGGCCCAGGACGCAAATCGCGCGGCCCTCGGGGCGGCAGGAGCCGCTGGCCAATGGCATCTCGATGGAGCGGGTTCTGCACGAGGACGGCTATTCGATCCGCCTGCGCGGCGCGGTGGTCGATGCCGAAATGATCGACCTTCTGATGGACGACCTGCGCCGCCGTCTCAGCCCGCTTCCGGTCCGCCCGTTTCCCTGACGCAGCCCGCCTTTATCGGCGGTTTCGCGGCGAAACCGCCGGACCGTCGGCCATGGCCGTTGCCAACCGACAACCCTTGCGCAAAAGCTGCCGCCAGCGGCGGGTCGAATCGGATTTCACGGTTACAAGAATCGGATTCGCCCGCTAAGAGTGATCGGACTGCCCCGCTGACAGGGGCCAAAGCCTAACGCGGGATTACGCCGGATGTTTTTGAGATATGCCTTGGTCTGCCTGATGACCCTGCTTGCGGCCTGCGGAACCATGCCGCGCGGCGCGGGCCTGCAGACCGAGGTTCTGGCCAAGGGCGATGACGGCAGCCGTCCAGCCAGCGACACCGCCCAGCCCGCAGAATTCGCCATCGAAGCCATCAGCCGCGCCAGCCTGCAGCGCTTTGCCAGCTGGCCTGCGGTCGGCGAGAACGGTCTGCCCTGGATCAAGCGGGTCGATCAGCCCAACGGCCGGATTCTGGCCCCCGGCGATACCGTCACCCTGACGATCTGGAGCACCGAGGATAACGGCCTGCTGACCACCAACGGCCAGCGCGTGGTCAACCTGCCGCCGACGCCCTTGTCCTCGACCGGCCAGCTGTTCCTGCCCTATATCGGTCAGATCAAGCTGAGCGGCATGTCCCCTGATCACGCCCGCGCCGAGGTCGAAAAGGCCTATGGCAAGGTGATCGCTTCGGCGCAGGTGCAGCTTGCGGTGACCGAGGGGCGGCAAAGCACCGCAAGTCTGGTCGCAGGCGTCGCCAATCCGGGCAGCTTCCCGCTGGTCGACCGCGATGTGACGATTCTGGATCTGCTGGCCCAAGGCGGCGGCGTGGCCTCGGATCTGGTCAATCCGCAGATCCGGCTGCAGCGCGGCAAACGCACCTATGGCACCTCGATGACGCGGCTGCTGGCCGATACCGAGATGAACACCACGCTTGTCGGCGGCGACCGGGTCTTTATCGAAGAGGACAGCCGCTATTTCCTGTCACTGGGTGCAAGCGGCAGCAAGGCGCAGCACCGCTTTCCGCAAGACAGCGTCTCGGCGCTGGATGCGATTTCGATCATCGGCGGGCTGTCGGCAGACCGGGCCAATGCGCAGGGCGTGCTGGTCCTGCGCAGCTATCCCGCCAGCAGCCTGCGCAGTGACAGCAGCGGTCCGCGCAACAGCCGCACGATCTTCACGCTGGATCTGACCAGCGCTGACGGGCTGTTCAGCGCCGGGGCTTTCCAGATCCGGCCGGGCGATCTGATCTATGTCACCGAAAGCCCGCTGATCGGCACCCGCAATCTCTTTGGCATCATCGGCTCGGTCTTCGGGCTGGCTAATACCGCCAGCAATCTGTGATCCCTGCCCCGGCAACTTGCCCCCCGCTCCGGGGCGGCAAGTTGTATTGAATTGCAGCAAAGCGCCTTTCTTAAGCCTTAAAGTCCTAATCACAGGTTAACGCCAATCCCGCACCCTGATCCCGGGGAATATGGGGTTTTGTGGTGCGTGTAACATTGGGCCGGCTGGCCGCAGTGACCAATGGTGCTGATCCGTTTCTCAACGGCATCACCGATATCGAGGTCCACAGCGCGGGCGGGGGAAGCTTTATCTATACCACAACCCGCCCCGGAAGCGGCGGCATCGCGGCTTACCGGCTGGAGAGCAACGGCAGCCTGACCCGGCTGAACCAGATCGCCCTGCCCTCCAGCGCCATTGCCAGCGCCAGCGTCGCAGGGGTCACCGCCCAGATCACCGCCACGCTGCTGGGCAACAGCCCTGCCCTTCTGGCCACCGGCACCCAGGGCACCGGGCTTTGGGCGGCGACGATGCTGGCGGATGGCAGCCTTGGCCGCCAAAGCGCCTCGCCACTGGCAGAGGCACCGACCGGCAAGCTGGCGCTGGTAAAACGGCTCGAACTGGGCGGACAGACTTATTTTTCTGGCAGCGTGCTGGGCTCTACCGCGATTGAGGTCTGGCGCGCGGATACGGCTTCGGGCTGGCAGAGCACCTATGCCCAGACCGCCACCATGGGCGCGGGCAGCCGGGGGCTGACCTCGATGGAAACGGTGTTGATCGGGGGCAACCGGTTCTTGCTGACCACCTCGGACGGGCAATCGGCGATGACGCTGTATCAGCTGAACACGCTGGGTCAGCTGACCCCGCGCAGCCAGATCGGCATGGAAAACGGGCTCTGGATCACCGACCCTGCGGCAGTGCGGGTCGTGGCGCTGGCCGGGCAGACCTATGCGATCGTCGCAGGCACCACCAGCAATTCCATCAGCGTGGTGCGGATCGACGCCAATGGCGTGATGCGGGTGGTGGATCATCTGATCGACACGCTCGACACCCGCTTTGCCGGGATCAATCAGCTGGAAACCCTCACGCTGGGGGACCGGGTCTATCTTGTCGCGGCGGGCTCTGACGATGGCATCAGCCTGTTTCAGCTGTTGCCGGGCGGGCGGTTGTTGCATCTGACAGCGGTGGCCGATGCGCTGAACACCAGCCTGCAGAATGTGTCCGGGCTGGCGCTGGTGGCGCGGGGCAGCGGATTGCAGGTGATCGCGGCGGGCAGTGGCGAGGCCGGTTTGACGCTGCTTTGGGCCGATCTTGGCCTGCAGGGCCGCCAGCTGCTGGGCGGCGGCGGCAATGACACCCTGATCGGCGGCCTTGGCCATAATGTGCTGTCCGGCGGGGCGGGCAATGACCGGCTGCTGGCCGGACCCAGTGGCGATATCCTGATGGACGGGGCCGGCATCGACACGCTGACGGGCGGGGCGGGCGAGGATATCTTTATCCTCAGCGCGGATAACAGCGGTGACGAGATCCGCAATTTCGATCCCAACCGCGACTGGCTGGATCTGTCAAACTGGGCCCTGCTGCGCAATGGTGGCCAGCTGGACATCACCCCGACAGCAACCGGGGCCATCATAAGGTTTCGCGGCGAAACCCTGGTCGTTCACAGCAGCAGCGGCGCCGCCCTGTCAGTGGCCGCAGTGCAGGCGCGGCTGGTGATGGCGGGTGACCGCATCCTGCCGGAATGGTTCAACACCCCGCCTGCCCTGCCCGACGCAGGTATAGGCCTGATCGGCTCTGCGGCGGGCGAGGTGATCACCGGCATGGCCGGGCCGGATTACATCGTGGGTCAGGGCGGCAATGACACCCTGCTGGGGCTGGATGGCAATGACACGCTGGATGGTGGCGCGGGCGCGGACCTCATGAATGGCGGCCGCGGCTCGGATGTCTATTATGTCGACAACGCCCGCGATCTGATTGTCGAAAACTATCGCTGGCAGGGCTATGACGAGGTGTTCACCTCGGTGGATTATTCGGTCAAACGGACCCATATCGAAAAGATGACCCTGATCGGCAATGCGCGGATTGGCATCGGCAATGTGCTGGACAATGTGATCATTGGCACGGCGGGCAATGACACGCTGGATGGCGGCAGCGGCAATGACACCCTGATCGGCGGGCGCGGCAATGATGTCTATATCGTGCAGCAGCTGGATGATGTGATCATCGAGCGCCCCGATGAAGGTCTGGACATCGTCAAGGCCTATCGTTCGACGAAACTCTCGGCCAATGTCGAGAACCTCTATCTGCAAGCGGTGCGCGACGCGTCCGGCAACTTCATTCAGGGCTTCAAGGCGATCGGCAACGAGCTGGGCAATGTCATCGTCGGCAATCCCTTTGACAACGAGCTGACCGGGCGCGAAGGCAATGACACCCTGCGCGGGCATCTGGGCGCTGACAGCTTCATCTTTGACCGTGCCTTCGGGCCGGACAATATTGACCATATCGTCGATTTCACCACGGCAGAGGGCGACCGCATCGGGCTGAAGGCAAGCCTGTTCGGGCTGCCGCGCGGCGGGCTTGCGCCAGGGGCGTTCCGGCTGGGCACAGCGGCGCTGGATGGTGATGACCGGATCATCTATGACCGGGGCTCTGGCCATCTTTGGGTCGATCTGGATGGCAGGGGCGGGGCCGACGCAAAGCTATTTGCGGTGCTGGACAATCACGCCGCCCTGACCGCCAGCGATTTTCTTATTCTGTGACGACCAGCCGCTGCGCCGCCGCCAGCACCGACATCGCATCCGCCCGGCCATCCTGCAGCGGCAAGACCGCCCCCGGCGCCCCGGCTGCCATCGCGCGCCGCACCGCCTCTGCCTGCGCCCCCAGATCAAAGCAGATCACCGGCAGCCCGGTCGCCAGCGCCTCGTGGGTGGTATAGGAAAACGTCTCGGACCAGATCGAGGGGATCAGCCAACAGCTGATGCCATAGCGCAGGGCCAGACCCGGGATCTGGGCAGGTTCGTAATCGCCATGCAGTTTTGCCGGGGGCGCAAGGTTGTAGCTCGGGTCGATATTGCCAATCAGCACCAGATCGGCCCGGCGGTTGGTGCCGCGGTCTCTGGCCAGAATCCGCGACAGCGCCACCAGCAGGCCCGCGCCCTTGTGCGGCCCGATATTGCCCAACACCCCGATCACCAGCCGCTGCCCGGACCGGGCAGGCCGCCGGGGCTGCGACGGGGGGGAAGGGGGGATATGATGCGGCAGCAGCTGCAGCTTTGCGGCGGTCTCGGGGTAGGCGGCCAGCATCAGGCTGCGGCTGGCCTGTGAGAACACCGCGATGTGACCGGCGCGCTGCAACAATGGCCGCCAGGCCGCCTGCCACTCGGCCAGAGTAACCCTTTGGCCATTGGGGCGCAAAAAGCTGTGGCCGCGCCCCTCCTGACCCGGCAGCGGCGCGCCCTGAAAGCTGCCGTCAAGATCCAGCAGGGTATAAGACGGGCTGACGCTCAGATAGTCATGGATCAGCACCTCGATGGGCTGATCGGCGGCGATCTCCAGCAGGATCTGGGGCAGCTCGATCGGGTCCGGGTCACCGACCCCGCAGGAATAGACCACCAGCCGCTGCGGCAAAAGCCGCAACAGCCGCATCATCAGCGCCTGATCATTGGTCGCCCCGCGCGTCACCCCGGCCGGGCTGTGCAGCAGGATTTCCCAGCGATACTCGCCCCCCACCCGCAGCACCACCGCAGCGCCGATGCGACCCAGATCCTCGCGGATGCGGCGGCGCAGATAGTGCTCGGCGCCGCCCCCCAGCGCATGGGCCAGATAGATCGGCAGCCGTTGCCCCAGACTGCCCGCCCAGGCCAGCGCCAGCGTCAGCCGCGCCGTCAGCAAGGGTTCATCGCTGATGAACCGCTGCACCTCGGTATCAAACTGCGGATAGCGCGCCGAAATCAGCCCGCCATTGCGGCGCAGCAGCTCTTGCTTGGCTTCGGAGCCAAAGCTGGTGCCGCCGCGATGTTCGACGAACAGGTTCGTCAGGCAGACATGCCGCCCCCCCAGCGCCCGGGTTTTCTGGCACCAGTCCACCTCTTCGCCATAACCGCGCCCAAAGACCGGATCCAGCTGCGGCACCTGTGCCAAAAAGCGCGGATTGAGCGCCATGCAAAAGCCGACGCCAGTGGGGGCCTCGGCCAGATCGGGCTCCAGCAGCTGCGCTGCCCGGTCCAGCACATCCACCGCGCCGGGCAGCAAGGCCGTCGGCGCGCAGATCACCGGGATGCTCATCAGTTCGGCATCATTCGACATCGGAGTGACACTGGCCACCGCCGGATCGGCCAGCATCGGGGCGACCAGCCGCGAGGCCCAGCCTGCGGGCACAAAGGCATCCGAATTCAACAGAATGACCGGCCCGCCGCCGCCCAGATCCGTGGCCATCGTCAGCGCCAGATTGACCGAGCCGATGAAGCCAAGGTTGCTGGCATTTTCCAGCAGAGTGACCCCGCCACATCCTGCCGTCCTGTCGCACCTTGCCGTCCATTCGCGCAGAAACGGCCGGATCCGCAGATCCGGCGAGGCATCCTCGACCAGAATCAGCCGCCAGGGCAGATCGGTGTGGCGGCTGATCCGGTCCAGCACCTCGGGCAGCAGATCAAAGGCCTGATAGACCGGCAGCACCAGCGTCAGCGGCGTCTGGCCCTGCGGCAGCTCGGGTCGGGGCAGGGCCGGGGGATGTGGTGGCAGGCTGGCGGCATCAAGCCTGCGCTCTTCCACCATCGCCCCCAGCCCCAGCAGCTTTTTGATCCGCGCCCGCGCGCTCATGTCGTGATAGCGCAGCCAGCGATAGGCCGAGGGCAGGCCGGCAAGACTTGCCAGCGCAAAGCGCGGCCACAGCGCCAGCCGTGCCAGCTGCAACTGCAGCGCGGTGAACTGTGGCAGGGGCTGGCTAAAGGTCTGGCTGCTGCCCGGTTTTTCCCCGGGTTTTGCCCCCGGTTTTGCCTCGGACGAGGCCGAAGTCAGCGTATAGGACAGCACCGCAGGGGCAGCCGCAAAGGGCAGGTCCAGCCGGAAATGATGGCTGCCCGCAAGGCTGCGCCCCGGAGCCAGCCTGCGCCGCCCCGCCAGATCAAGCGTCAGATGATCAGCCTGGCAATCGCCCTCGACAATCAGGCGACCGTTTCGCAGCGAAACCGTCTCGATCCGGCCGATCTGCCTGCCCGCCGCATCCAAAAGCGCAGGCCCCCGGATATCGAGGCTCAGGTGACGGGCCGCATAGCGATTAAACACGCGCTGTATTCTGCCTGCCAAATCGGCTGTCCTTGAAACCTGAACGGGAATGCTGATCGTGTAACGCCTGCATGCCGCGCTGTCTACTGCAAGACCGGACCCACTGCAGCGCAGGGCGGGACGGGTGCGGGGGCAAAAACCGGTTGCCAAACCGCCGTCAGAGCCGCAAACACCGCAAGTCATCCAAGGAATCCCCCTCTGAAAGGCGCGCCCTTGTCCCTTCCCACTGCCGATGTTCTGGTCCTGCTGTGCAGTTATAATGGTGCGGACTGGCTGGCGGCGCAGCTTGACAGCATTGCCGCGCAACAGGGCTGCAGCTGGGCGCTGTGGATCAGTGATGACGGCTCCACCGATGCCAGCCTTGCGGTGATCGAGGCCTTCCGGGCCCGCCATCCGGGCCACGACATCCGGCTGCTGCAGGGGCCGCGACAGGAACTGGGGCAGGGTGGATCAGGTGGGGGTGCGGCGCAGAATTTCCTCTGGCTGCTCTGCCATCCTGACCTGCCGCTGGGGCCGCAAAGCCATGTGGCGCTCTGTGATCAGGATGACATCTGGCTGCCGCACAAGCTGGCGCGCGGGCTGGCAAGATTGCGCGCCGAAGCCGATGCCGCCAGCTCTTCGATTGCGGGGCCGCTGATCTATGGCGCGCAGTCCTGGCATATCGACAGCGCGGGCCGCCGGATCGGCAAATCCCGCCGCCCGCGCCGCCCGGTGCTGCTGCAAAACGCCGTGGTGCAGAATATGGTCAGCGGCCATTCGCTGATGCTGAACCCGGCAGCGCTGGCGCTGGCGCGGCAGGCGGGGCGGCCTGCGGGGATTGCCTTTCAGGACTGGTGGCTGTCGTTTCTGGTGCTGGCCTGTGGCGGGCGGGCGGTCATCGATACGGCAGAGGTGCTGCTCTATCGTCAGCACGGGCGCAATGTGATGGGGGCACCGGGGGGGATGGTGGCGGCCTTGCTGCGGCTGCGGCTGCTGTTTGGCGGCCGCTATCGGCGTTGGCTGAATGCCAATCTGGCAGGGCTGCAGGCGGCCGCCATGCGGCCCGATCCGGTGCAGCCCAGTCCCGAGGCCGCCCGCATCCTTGCGGCACTGTTGCCCGCGCAAAGCCCCTTGGCGCGCTTGCGGCAGGTCTGGCGGCTGCGGCTTTACCGGCAGGGAGCTTTGGGCACGGCGCTGTTTTATGCCGCCGTGCTGCTGGGGCTGGCCTAGGATCCACGGCGGGGGGTTTTACGTCAGCGGCAGGTGGCCCTGATGCTGCGCAAGGCCCGCCAGACGCTGGGCAAAGCCGCGCCATGCGGTCTCGCAGGCATCGCGCTGCGGGCTATAGGCCAGCTTGCCCAGACTGCGGTAATCCAGATCATAAAACGACAGCGGATCAGCGCCATGCGCCAGTTCTGGCAGCGCATCAGGCAATAGCGCAGGCCCCAATGGGGTGGACCCGAGTTTCGCCGCGAAACCCGCCAGCAGCGCTGCAGCGTCGCTGCCCGCCCGCGTCGGCAGCACCGCCAGATCCCGCCACGGCAGGGCAGGGGCGCTTTGCCCCAACGCGCCCGCCACCATCTGCGCCTTGGCCTGCAGCGCGGTTGCGGCCGTGGCAAGGGCGGTCATTGCTTCGGTCAAGGCCTCCAGCGCGCCAGGGCGCAGGGGCAAGGGCGCCAGCAACAGATCCGCCGAGGCCAGCATCGACAGCGCCAGCGGCGCCAGACCTGCCGCCGGATCACAAAGGATCAGATCATAGTCCTGCCGCAGCCCGTCCGTGTCGATGGCCTCGGCCAGCGCTTGCCAGGGCTGCCAGTTGCGCAAGAGCATCCGCCAGCCCGCGATCTGCTGATCGGCCTGAAACAGTGCCGCACTGGCGGGCATCACATCCAGACCGGGCCAGACGCTGGGCCGGATCAGAGCCTGCGCCCGCAGCCGCAGCGCGGCTGTCAGCGTCTCGTCCATCGGCAAGGGCGCCTCGCCGCGGTCCAGCCGCGCCGCATTGAGCCGTCGCAGATGATGGGCGGCAGAGCGGGCAATCAGGCCCGCAACGCCCGGAGTGGCCGCCTCCGGGGGCAGATGCAGCGCCCGGCCAAGCTGCCCTGCCGGGTCCGCATCAATCAGCAGCACCCGGTAGCCCGCAAGGGCCGCTGCCGTGGCCAGATGCCGGGCTGCAACCGAACGCCCGCCCCGCCCCTGCGGTTGGGTCAGCACGATGAGCGGGGCCCGCGCGCCCTCGGGTCGTTGCGGCTGATAGCGGCCCCGGCGGGACCGGGGGGCGAAATGGGCGCGCAGGCGCGGCAGATCGGCCGGAGAAAACCAGCGGGTGCCACCCTCGACCGCCATGCTGCCCTGCGGCAGACCCGGCTCTGCTGCCAGCACCCGGCGAAAATGTTCCGGGGCCATCGGCAGAATCCAGCGGGTGATTTCCCAGATCGAGATCAGCCGCTCTGGCGGGGCCGCGCTGGCAGGGGTGTCCTGAAGGCCGGTCCGGGCGATGGCAAAGAGGTCTTGTGGGGTGAGGCTGGACATGCGGACTCCGGTCAGGGGTGGATATCATCATAATATGGACTATATTCAAAAAATAGTGATTTCAGTATATATCGTGATCTTTCCCGAAACCCCGTTTATTCTCAGCCCTTTTTGCGGCATATCATCGGGGAAGGTGGGACATTCTGGCGATTTTTTTATTGTTAAATATAGTTATTAAGTGGTTACGGGTCAGTCCGATACCTGAAGAGGCGGACTTTTTCACTTGATATCAGCAGCTTGGTATCAGGGTTGCGAAAGGGGGCGACTCTGAAACCCCGATGATCCGATTCCGAAACCCCGAAAGCCCGACTCTGAAACCCCGAGCGGCTTTGGCTTTGTCTGGGCGCGGGCTGGACGGGGGCTGTGGATAACTTTAGCATGGGTGTCAATGAAACCACGAATCGCGGCTTGTGGGAAAATCCGGGCAACGCTCTGATATTCCGGCAAAATCGCGACGACTTCCGGCGCAGAATCCGGGGGAAACAGGGCAGGGTCCGGGGCAGTATGGCGCGTTCGCTTTCTATGGCAGGGGGACCTGCGGCTGCCAGTATGGTGGCACAACAGGGCGATTTCTTTGCCTGCGACATCTTTGATGCGCTGCCCAAGGATGATCTGGCCAGCATGGAACACCCGCTGTTCTCGCTGGCGACGCGGCCGGATCTGAGCATCCTGTGCTATCGCCACAATGACGTCGAGATCGAGATCACCCCTTCGGTCAAGGGGCGGGCGACGATCCATGACAAGGATATCCTGATCTATTGCACCAGCCAGTTGATGGCGGCGATCAATGCCGGGCGCAGCGTCGCGCGCACGCTGCATCTGCGCGCCCATGATCTGCTGCTGGCCACCAACCGCGAAACCTCGGGCGATGCCTACAAGCGGCTGCGCGATGCCTTTGAACGGCTGGCGGGCACCCGCATCACCACCAATCTGGTGGCGGGCGAGTTTGAGGTCACCCGAGGCTTCGGGCTGATCGAGGATTGGGAGATCGTGCGCAAGACCCGTGGTGGGCGGATGGTGCAGGTACGGGTGACGCTTTCGGAATGGTTGTATGCGGCGATCATGGCGAAATCGGTGCTGACGCTGAACCGGGGTTATTTCCAGCTGCGCCGCCCGCTGGAACGGCGTCTGTATGAATTGGTGCGCAAGCATTGTGGACGGCAGCCGGAATGGCGGATCTCGCTGGAGGTGCTGCAGAAGAAAGCCGGATCGAACAGCCCGCGCCGGGTGTTCCGGGCGATGCTGCGCGATGTGATCGAAACCGGCGCGATCCCGGATTATCTGCTGCGGCTGGACGACGCGGATATGCTGTGGGTCACGCCAAAGGGCCCGGAGCCGGGCAGTGTGATCGAAGCGGTTGCCGGTTTTGGGGCGGGCTTGGCGCCGCTGTCGGGGTTGACGATCGAGACCGCCCGCGCCCGCGCGCCGGGCTGGGACATCCATGCGCTGGAAGCCGAATGGCGCGACGTCTGGCACCGCTCGGGCCGCCCGCTGCTGCACGCCCCCGACCGCGCCTTTCTGGGCTGGCTGGACAAGCGGCTGTCTTAGAGCGGATCGCTTTCAATCTGAATCAGATTGAAAGCGATCCAAGACCGAAACATGTTGGGACTGTTGCGTGTTACGTTTGATCGGTTGAACCCGATCAAACGCAACCTGCTTTAGCTGATCAGGAAATCATCGGCGCTTATCGTGGGTCTGTTGTCGAGGATGGCAAAAAGCTCTGCCGCCCGGACCCCACTGCCGTCACGGTCCAGATAAAGCTGACCTGTGGCCTGATCGTAAAGGATACGGTCATTGGCATCCCGCGCGGCAGACCCCAGATGGAAGGCATCCGCAGCCAGGGCCCCTCTTGCAAGGCCGAAAATCGTGGCGCTCAGCTCTATCTGGTCGTCCAGTGCCGAGAAATCGACGATGTGATCGACATTGTCGGCACCAAGGGCGGTGTTGAAGACGAAAGTGTCCGCCCCGCCGCGACCGCGCAGCGTGTCATTGCCCAAACCCCCGATCAGGATATTGTCGAAGATGTTGCCGGTGATGACATTGTCCAGCGCGTTGCCGGTGGCGCGCAACCCCTGCACCGGATTGCCTGCAGTGTCGCGCACATCCTGCAAGATGATATTCTCGACATTGCTGGACAGCGTGAAGCTGCTGGAGGCCCGGACGGTGTCGATGCCCTCATTGGCATTTTCGGTCACCACATCGTTGATATTGTCCACAATATAGGTGTCATTGCCCAGACCGCCGATCATGGTGTCGGCATTGGTGCCGCCGTCCAGCACGTTGTCCTGGTCGTTGCCAGTGATCACGTTCTTGCGGTTGTTGCCGGTGCCATTCAGCGCATCGCCCACAAGGGTCAGTCTTTCCACCACCGCCGAGCCGATCCTGTAGCTGACCGAAGCGATCACCTCATCGGTGCCGGTCCAGTTGGATTTTTCGATGATCCTGTCATTGACATGATCGACATAGAAGACATCGCTGCCCTGACCGCCGATCATCGTATCCGCGCCGGTGCCGCCGTCGAGCGTGTCATCCCCGCCGCCGCCAGAGAGCTTGTCATTGCCCGCGCCGCCGTTCAGCACGTCGTTCTGCGCCCCGCCAAAGATCTTGTCGCCCTGCGCCGATCCGATGATATGCACCGCAGAGCTGTCGGTGGCGCGCAGCTTTTGCGGCACGCTGCCCACCAGTTCGACCGTGCGGCTGCCATCAACCCAGACCGAATGTCCGCTGTTCAGGGTGCCGATGTCCAGCCGGACGCTGCTGCCGCTGTCACCGACATGCAGGTAGAACTTGTCCTTGTCCGATCGCGCCGCCATCGGATTGGTGATGCTGATGTCAACTGTGGTGACTGCAGACACGTCGAAGGCATCGACCTTGTAAAAGCTGCCCATGCTGGCCAGACTGCCGGCCAGCGAGCTGGTGTTGACGACAATCGTGTCATAGCCCTTGCCTGCCCGCACCAGAAAATCCGGCGAGGTGATGTGCGACCGCGTCGCCACGATGGTATCGGCCTTGTCGGTGCCGAGGATGAAAAGCTGATCGGCGCGCGGGGTCAGGGTCTGCCCCGGCTCGATGTCGCTCTGGAAGATGAAGTTCACCGACTGCAGCGCGGCAACCCGGGTGTTGACAAAAGTGGTGGTGCCGCCAAGGCCGAAGTCCAGAACCGCATTGGCCCCGTCCTGCCGCAGGACAAGGTCGCTGAACTTGCCATAGCCGGTGCCCTTGATGACAAGAAAGTCGCCCCCGGCCCCGGTTTGGAAATCCAGGATGGTGTCATCCTGATCCTCATACTGGCGGATGAAGCGGTCACGGCCACCACCGCCGGACATGGTGTCCGGCCCGGTGCCGCCATCCAGCGTATCATCGCCTGCGCCGCCGACCAGCGTGTCGCGTCCGGCCCCGGTCGAGATGAAGGTCGCCCTTGCCCCCGCAACCACGGTGTCGTGATCCTCGCCAGTGATCGCATAGCGGAAGGTCACATTATTGGCCTCGATGGTCGACAGCGGATGCTCGGGGTAGCTGCCTGGCGAGACCGCCTTCCACTGAGGCCTGGACCCCTCGGGATAGTTCTGCTCCATCCGGTCGACGAAGATCGTATTGTTGCTGTCCGGGCTGCCGTGGAAGTTGATGTCGCGGTTGGTGCGCAGAACTTCGATCGTGTTGTAATGCTCGGCGCTGAACGACGAGAACAGCACCGCATGGCGACCGTCAAAGGCGGTCAACCCGGTGAAGGTGTTCTTGAAGGATTCCTGGAAATAGAACTGATAGCCGCTGGACCCGTCCTTGTTATGGGCGCCGACAGTGGTCAGCGCCTCGCCGGTGACCTCGTAGTTGCGCTGCATCTTGAAGCCATGGGCGGCAGGGTCGGTGATGGTGATGTTGCGCATCGAGGAGTCGCGCACGCCGTCAAACTCCAGCGCGGCGATGGAGGCCCACTCCGGCTTGGTGTCCGCGAAGAAGAAGGGATCGGCGACCCCCCATGAGCCCTGAATGCTGAAATTGCGCAGATGCACATTGCTGAGGAAGGTGTCCTGCGCCGCCTGGGCCACGCCGGACTGGAAGGTATAGGGCAGCGGTTCGGCAAGGGTGACGGTATTGCCGTTGATCGCCACGATCTTCGAATGCATCTCGCGCAGATAGCTGAGTTCAGGGTCGGCATCCGGCGACAGGCTGGCCGGATCGACCCAATCCGCATTGCCGGTGGCCGCCAGCCAGGCCGCGTCATTGGCCTGGAACATATACAAAAGATCGCCCACCGCCAGCCCGTGACCATCCTGCAGGGTGACGGCGGTACTGCCCTCTGCCGCGTCCTCGGCAATCGTGCCCAGACGGTTGAACAGATAGCGCGGCTGCACCAGAATCGTCTCGCCGGCACTGGCATCCGGGATTTCGGTGCGCAGGATCGTCTGCCCTTCGCCCGCGCCGATCAGCGAGATATCCGAACGCATGATGCGCAGGGTTTCTGTCACCGCATAGACCCCGGCGGCCAGATTGATCACCGCCCCGGGCGGAGCCTCATCCAGCAGATGCTGCAGTTCCGCCATCGGGGTTTGCGGGGTGACGTTGAACACCAGCGGGTTCTGGCCCTGAAACAGGAAATCGCCTGCGTCCAGACTGCTGGCCTGAACACCCTGGATCAGGATATCAAGATTGTCGGCGGTGACGCGGACATTGGCGCCCTCAGTGGTCAGGCTCAGATCGGAAAACCGCGCCACGCCGCCAAAGTCGGTCAGGTCGATCCGTTCCAGCAAATTCGCCGTGTCGTAATCGGTCAATGTGGTGACCCCGGCGCTGCGCAGGACGACAAAGCTGTCGTTGCCCAGCCCGCCGGTCAGCCGGTCGTCGCCGCCCGAGCTGATCAGCCGGTCGTTGCCTGCGCCGCCAGTGATGGTGTCATTGCCGCCGCCGCCGGTGATGGTGTCGTCGCCGTCATTGCCCGCAAGCCGGTCGGCCTGTGCGCCGCCGGTGATCAGATCGTCCTGGCTGCCCCCCGCCACCCGACCGCCGGTTGCATCGGACACATTGACATGCTGGCCTTCGGTATTGCGCAGCGTGACCACGCCCGTGCCATCAATCACCACCCCGTCCGGGTTGCTGACCAGACCGGAATCCAGGATCATATTGCCCGCGCCAAAGCGCAGGGTGATGGCGTTGTTTTCGGTGCCGCTGACATGAGTGTCGGTCAGGGTGACCGCGTGGTCGCCACTGGCAAGGCTGAGGTCGATCACCTCGATCGAGCTCATCACATTCAGCAGCTCTGCGCTCAGCACCCGGTCGGTGCCAAAGATCCGCAGCGTGTCGATGCCTGCGCGACCGTCCAGATGGTCAAGTGCGGCGTCCAGATTGGCGATATTGGGGTCTGATGCCGGAGGGGGCAGAATCCTACGCTAAGGCTTAATTTTTGGGGAATTTCGCTGCAGCGTTCTGTAGACGGTCGGTCTTGAGACAGAGAAGAGCTCAGCTAGATCGCTGATGGAATATTCGCCGGAGGCGTGCATCCGGCTCAGTTCTTTTTGTTGTTTTTCCGAGAGTTTCGGCTGCTTTCCCCGGAGTTTGCCCTTGGCGCGGGCGATGGCCATACCTTCGCGGGTGCGCATGCGGATGAGGTCGGCCTCGAACTCGGCGAAGGTGGCGAGGATGTTGAAGAACATCTTTCCCATCGGGTCGGTCGGATCGTAGACCGATGCGCCGAGGGCAAGCTTGACGCCCTTCTTTTCCAACTGTTCCGCGATGGCCCGTGCGTCGGGGACCGAGCGCGCGAGGCGGTCAAGCTTCGGCACGACAAACACGTCGCCTGCGCGCACGGCGGCGAGGGCCTGGGCGAGACCGGGCCGGTCGCGGTTCGTGCCGGTCAGACCGTGATCTGTGTAGATGCGGTCTTCGGTGACCCCAAGCTCTGCAAGGGCAGCACGCTGCGCCGTCAGATCCTGACGATCGGTGGAGCAGCGGGCATAGCCAATTTTGATCGCGGTCATGCCGAGAGTGTACGGATAAGGGGTGGCATATGCGAATCAAATCGTACCATCTATACGAGATATGATGGAGTGTGGTTTCCATACCGTTCTCAACTCTCTCGCCCCATGTCCGCTCACCGATCCCCTTACGGACGGTCGTCCATCACGATTTCCTGAAAGATCGCCATGCCAAGACGCAGCATTCTGACCGACCGCCAACGGGCGGCATTGTTCGATCTGCCGACCGATGAAGCGTCGATGCTGCGCCACTACACGCTGGCAGACGACGATCTGGAGCTCATCCATGCCCGTCGCCGTTCCCACAATCGCTTCGGTTTTGCGTTGCAACTATGCGCGCTGCGATATCCCGGGCGGTTGCTGGCGCCGGGCGAGGTCATTCCGTTAGCAGTCACACGCTTTCTGGCAGCGCAGCTTGGGATAAGGCCCGACGAATTGGCCGGCTACGCCGCCCGCGAGGAGACCCGGCATGAGCACCTGGCCGCCTTGCGCGCCATCTACGGTTACAAGATGTTCACCGGGCGGGGCGCCCGGGACCTGAAGGCCTGGCTTGAAGGCGCGGCCGAAACTGCCCGGTCGAACGAGGATCTGGCACGGCGCTTCGTCGAGCAGTGCCGGGCGGCTCAGACCATCCTGCCCGGAATCACGGTCATCGAGCGGCTTTGCGCGGATGCGCTTGTCGCGGCTGAACGGCGGGTCGATGCCAGGGTCGCCGGTCAGTTGGACGATGACATGCGAACGCGGCTCGATGCCCTTCTGACCGAAGATGCGGGTGGCTCGGTCACGCGCTTCGTCTGGTTGCGTCAGTTTGAGATCGGGCGGAACTCGGCTGATATGAACCGCCTGCTCGATCGGCTCGAGTTCCTGCAGGCTTTGGCGCTGGACCGGGGCATTCTGGCGAATGTACAGCCACACCGCGTTGCCCGCCTTCGCCGGCAGGGAGAGCGATACTTCGCGGGCGATCTGCGGGATATCTCGGGTGACCGCCGTCTCGCCATCCTTGCGGTTTGTGCTCTGGAATGGCGCGGCGCCATTGCTGACGCCGTGGTCGAGACCCATGACCGGATCGTCGGCAAGACCTGGCGCGAGGCGAAATCGCGATGTGACGCCCGGATGGACGATGCCAAATTGGCGCTGAAGGACACCCTGCAGTCCTTCAAGACATTGGGAGCGGCACTCCTGGAAGCGCATGAGGATCGGGCCTCCCTCGAAGAGGCCGTCGGCAATGCCGGTGGCTGGATATCCCTCAAAGGGCTTGTCGCCACGGCCGAGCAACTGACCGACACGTTTGCCGCCGATCCGCTGGTGCATGTCGTTCACGGATATCATCGCTTCCGGCGTTACGCACCGCGCATGCTGCGGGCATTAGACATTTGCGCCGCGCCCGTGGCAGAACCGCTGCTGGCGGCGAGCGCGATCATCGCGGGCACGAAGATGGCGGCGGTCCTGCCACTGACATTCCTTCGCCGGGGCTCAAAATGGTTGCGGCATCTGGATGCGGAGGCTGATGAGGCAAGCAGACACTGGGAGGTTGCGGTCCTGTTCCATCTGCGCGAGGCCTTCCGATCCGGTGACATCTGGCTGGCGCATTCGCGCAGGTATGGCGATCTGAAGGAAGCGCTGGTCCCGGTAGAGATTGCCCGCGTCACCCCGAGGCTGGCCATGCCGTTCGAGCCGGAAACCTGGCTGGCCGACCGCAAAGCCAGAATGGCTGACGCCGTGCATCGCCTGGCGCGTTCGGCAAAGGCCGGGGCAATCCCCGGTGGCTCTATCGAGGACGGCACCTTGAAAATCGACCGGCTGACCGCCGCGGTTCCCGAGGAAGCCGATGCGCTGGTTCTCGATCTCTATCGCCGCCTGCCGGAAGTCAGGGTCACCGATCTTCTGTTGGAGGTGGACGATGAGATTGGCTTCACCGAGGCCTTTACCCATCTGCGCACCGGCGTGCCCTGCAAGGACAGGATCGGCCTGCTGAACGTGTTGCTTTCCGAGGGGCTGAATCTCGGCCTCAGCAAGATGGCCGGGGCCACGAACACGCACGACTTTTTCCAACTCTCACGCCTGTCGCGATGGCACGTCGAAAGCGAAGCAATGGCGCGCGCCCTGGCCACGGTGATCGAAGGGCAGTCGAGGTTGCCGATGGCGCGGTTCTGGGGCGGCGGGCAGAGCGCTTCGAGCGACGGCCAGTTCTTCCCGACAACGCGTCAGGGCGAGGCGATGAACCTGATCAACGCCAAGTACGGCCATGAACCCGGGCTGAAGGCCTATACCCACGTCTCCGACCAGTTCGGACCCTTCGCCACACAGACCATCCCGGCCACCGTGAACGAAGCGCCCTACATCCTCGATGGCTTGCTTCTGACCGACGCCGGTCAGAAAATCCGCGAGCAGTATGCCGATACCGGCGGCTTCACCGACCACGTCTTCGCGGTGACCGCGCTGCTGGGGTTCCAGTTCATTCCCCGCATCCGCGACCTGCCATCAAAGCGCCTCTACCTCTTCGATCCGGCCTCCTGCCCGAAAGAGCTGAAGGGGCTGATCGGGGGCAAGATCAAGGAACGTCTCATTGTGGCAAACTGGCCGGATATACTGCGCAGCGTGGCGACCATGGCGTCAGGGGCCATGCCGCCCAGCCAGCTGCTGCGGAAGTTCGCATCCTATCCCAGACAGCACGAGCTGGCGGTGACCTTGCGGGAAATAGGACGGGTCGAACGGACGCTCTTCATCATCGACTGGTTACTCGATGCCGACATGCAACGCCGCGCCCAGATCGGCCTCAACAAGGGTGAGGCTCACCACGCCTTGAAGAACGCACTCCGCATCGGCCGCCAAGGTGAAATCCGTGATCGCACCTCCGAAGGCCAGCACTTCCGCATGGCCGGGCTGAACCTCCTCGCCGCGATCGTCATCTACTGGAACACCAAACATCTCGGCCAGGCCGTCGCTGGCCGCCGACGCGAAGGCCTGGGATGCTCACCAAACCTTCTGGCGCACACCTCGCCACTCGGTTGGGCCCATATCCTCCTCACTGGCGAATACAGGTGGCCGAAAAGGGCTTAGCGTAGGATTCTGCCCCCTCCGGCATCAGACCCCATATTGCCGATCACATCGAACAGATCATCGCCCGCGCCGCCGACAAAGCTGTCGGCGCCGGCGGTCAGCTGAAAGGCCTGACCGGGGACGTCGCCTTCGAAAAAGAACTTGCCCGCGTCCATCGCACTGCGGCTGATGCCCTGCAGCCGCACGGTGGTTGACCCCGGCAGGCTGATCTCGACGCCGTTTGCGCCATCGACCATCACGAGGTTGCTATACCGCAGCCCGGCAAAGCTGCGCAGGTCGATGCGTTCGAAATAGTTGCTGCTGTCGAAATCGGTGATGATCAGGGTTTCGCCCGCGCTGACGACATAGCGGTCGGTGCCGGTGCCGCCGGTGACGGTGTTGGTGCCGGTGCCGCCGGTGAGGCTGTCATCGCCCGCACCGCCCAAAAGCGTGTCATTGCCCGCGCCGCCGATGATGGTGTCATTGCCGTCATTGCCCGTCAGCCGGTCTGCCAGCGCGCCACCGGTGATCAGATCGTCCTGGCTGCCCCCCAGCACCCGACCGCCGGTTGCATCGGACACTTTGACATGCTGACCCTCGGTATTGCGCAGCGTGACCACGCCGCTGCCTTCGACCACCACCCCGCCAGGGGCGGTGACAAGCGCTGAATCCAGGATCATATTGCCTGCGCCAAAGCGTATGGTGATCGCATTTTCTTCGGTGCCGGTCACATGGGTGTCGGTCAGGGTGACGGCGTGATTGCCGGTGGCCACGCTGAGGTCGATCACCTCGATGGACTGTATCGCATCCAGACGCGGCGGGCCAAGCACCCGGTCGGTGCCAAAGATCCGCAGCGTGTCGATGCCAGCGCCGCCATCCAGATGGTCAAGCGCGGCGTCCAGATTGGCGATATTGCCGGTCACATCGAACAGATCATCGCCCGCGCCGCCGACAAAGCTGTCGGCGCCGGTGGTCAGCTGGAAGGCAAGCGAGGGCAGGGTGCCTTCAAAGAAGAACTTGCCCGCGTCCATCGCGCTGCGGCTGATGCCCTGCACCCGCACGGTGGTGGACCCCGGCAGGCTGATCTCGACGCCGTTTGCGCCATCGACCATCACGAGGTTGCTATACCGCAACCCGGCAAAGGCGCTCAGATCGATGCGCTCGAAGGGGTTGGAGATCTCGAAATCGGTGATGATCAGGGTTTCGCCCGCAGTGACAACATAGCGGTCGGTGCCCGCACCGCCGGTGACGGTGTTGGTGCCAGTGCCGCCGGTGAGGCTGTCATCGCCTGCGCCGCCAGTGAGGACATCATCGCCCGCGCCGCCGTCGATGCTGTCGTTGCCGTCATTGCCGTTCAGCGTGTCATTGCGCGCGCCGCCCTGAATTTCATCGTCGCGGCTGCCGCCTTCGATGCGTCCGGCCATGGCGTCCGAAACGCTGACCGACTGACCATCCGCATTGCGCAGCGTCACCACGCCACTGCCCTCGACCACCACAGCCCCGACCCCGCCTGCGGTCTCGCTGTCGACGATCATATCGCCTGCGCCATATCTGATCGTGACGCTGGCGGTGCCCGATTGCGCGACCAGCGCCTGTGTCAGGGTGACAGCGTGGCTGCCGGTCGCCCCGGTCAGGTCAATCACCTCGATCGACTGCATTCCGGCAAGATTGGCCTGCGACAGAACGCGATCCTCGCCCCAGACCCGCAGCGTGTCGGTGCCTGCGCGGCCATCAAAGCGGTCGGTGCCGGCCAGTTTGGAAAACACCCCCTTCACCTCGAAGACATCATCGCCCGAGGTGCCGGTGACGGTATCGCCGTTGGCGGTGAATTCGAAATGGGGCACCACGCCCAGAGCCGCCGCCGGGGTGACCACAGTGTCGCCTGCGAAAATGAACATTTCGGCCCGCAGCGCCGCCGCCGCCACGCCGGTCAGGGTCACGCTGCTGCCCGAGGGCAGGCTTACGCGGGCATTGCCGCCATTGGCCGCAATCACCAGATCGGCAAAGCCCAAGCCGGCAAAGGCGCGCAGGTCGATGCGTTCAAAGCGGTTGGTCGTCTCGAAATCGGTGATGGTCAGGGTTTCGCCCACACTGACCACGAAGGTGTCAGCCTCGGTGCCGCCGGTGGCGGTGTTGGTGCCGATGCCGCCTTCCAGCAGGTCAAAGCCAGCGCCACCGACAAGGCTGTCATTGCCGGTGCCGCCATACAGCCAGTCCTGATCGTCGCCGCCCAGCAGGGTATCATCGCCGCCATTGCCGCGCAGGACGTCATCGCCCAAACCGCCGGTCAGGGAGTCTGCCCCGTTGCCGCCGGTGATCGCATCGCGGCCAATGCCGCCGATCACCGTGCCATTCACCCCGTCGGCGATGCGCAGGCTTTGCCGGGCGACGTCGTAAAGGGTGACGGTGCCGCTGCCGTTCAGCTCGATCCCGTTCAGCAGGCTGGCGCTGACCGCGCGCAGATCAAGCGTCATCGGATCAGCGTCGAAGGTGATGCGCAGCCGGTCGGAATCCGATTGCAGGATCGAGGCATCGTTCAGAAAGATATGCACGCTTGGCGCGAGGGTGACGTCGAATTCATCGACCCCCGACACATTGGTCAGCAGCGTATGGCCAACCGCAAGGCTGGTGTCGCGCAGGAACAGCAGGGTGTCAAACCCGGCACCCGCCGCGATGGTGTCAGAGCCGGACAAATTCGACGTGCTGGGCGGCACCTGAATGATGTCGTCACCCGCCGTGCCCAGAATGGAATCTGCGCCAGCGGTCAGGTTAGCCAGAAACGTCGCCATATGTCTTGCTCCACTCAATTTTTTTTGCGGGGTCCGGTTTTCCGACCCGTTGTTTTCGTTGTTGCGTTCCCAAGGCACCGTTCCCGGCGTGTCACGCGGGGGCAAGACTCAGACTTTGTCTTGTTGCCATACCATCATATGCCGTCAAAACTGTGACCAAATCTTATACGGCTGACATAGATTTTCACCCAAAAAGGCGGTTTTCAAGCGGCAAGCGGTTCAAATTTTGCGGTCTGGTGCCAATTTGACCCGGATCGGCAGCCGTTTGACCGGGGGGCAGCGATGCGAAAATCCGCCGCAAGCCTGAAATCGTGGCCGCTGCGGAGGTTTTCCATGACCTTGGCAAGGACGGGGTGAACCCGATCAAATGCAACAGGCTTCAAAGCTCGTTGATGTCGCGGTGGAAGTGGCGCAGAAAGATCAGTCCGGCCAGCAGGCAGATCAATCCGACGCCGAACACATAGCTGGGCATCACATAATCCGCCGCATAGCTGTAGTAAAACGCCCCCCGCATCTCGCCGGTGACATGCATCAGGGGGTTGTACCAGAGCCAGCCGCGATAGGGTTCGGGGATGTTGTCATAAAGAAAGATCACCCCTGACAGCAGGAAAAGCGGCCGGGTGGCGATGCTCCACATCCGGTCCCAAAGCGGAAACATCGCGTTGAGAAAACAGTTCAGCGTGCCGACGCCGACGGCCAGCACCCCGGCCATGCTGAACGACAGCAGGATGCGCGGGATTTCCAGCGTGGTGCGGGTGTCAAAGGCCATCCGGATGCCGGTAAAGATCAGCACTGCCACCAGCATCTGGGTGACGGTGTTCAGCAAGAGCCGCGCCAGCAGAACATCGACGAATGTCACCCGCGGATAGGCCAGCAGTGCCTTGGAATAGTTGATCGACTGCGCCATCCGGCCGCTGATGATGATGAAGAACTGAAACGGCAAGATGCCCGTGGCGTAGAATATCGCGAAATTCGTGCCCAGGGACGGGCTGCGGAAACCGGTGGAAAACACCAGCGACAGCAGGGCAATCGCCAGCACCGGCTCCAGCACCGCCCACAGATAGCCGCCCGGCGAGCGGCCATAGGTGGTGGACATTTCCCGCAGCATCAGCGCCAGCACCGTGCGGCTGCCGGCAAAGGGCAGCCGGGCAGAGACGCGGCGCAGCTTGGCGGGTTCGTCGTTGGAAAGATCCGTCATCGCGGTCCTACATTCGCCGGGGGATCTGGCGGGGTCTCTGCCGGGGCCGGACTTGCCGCAGCCGCTGCTGCATCTTCCGCTGCGTCCTCTGCCGCGTCTGCGGCCTGGCCAGCGGCATCATCGGCCTGCCGCGCGGTGCGTCCGTACCGCCATGTCTCGGGCAGATCCGCGCCAAAGCGTGCCCGCATCGCCGCATAGACCGGCTCAAGCGCCTGCCGCAAATCGCGCTTGATCCGTGTCGGGATCGGCAGGGCTGCCGTTGTATCAGGCGGGGCGATCGCCGGCTGGGGCGACACGCCCAGAAAACCGCAAAGCCCGTCCAGCCCCGCCTGTTCGGTCAGGGTTTCGTAAAACATATAGCGGATCCGGCTGGGCAGCACGGCGGCCTCCAGCTCGGTCAGGCTGCGGCTGTAATCCACATCCAGCAGGGTCAACAGCTTGCCACTGTCGAGCATGCCGCGCGCCGCCTGCACCGCGATCTTGCGGCGTTCGGCTGCGGGTTGATCGCGGGGGATATCGGCCTCGATCTGCGCCCAAAGCCGGTCCACCGGGTCGCGCAGCACAAAGAGGAACCGCGCGGTGCCGATTTCAGCCATCTGGGCGAAATCCTTGCGCTTCAGATGGCCATAGGTCGGGGTGAAATCACAGACCAGCTGCTGATTGCGCCGCCCGCGCAGCAGATATTCCAGATAGGGGCGGTGCGGCTCGGCGCTGTCAGTGACCCCGGTATAGATCGACAACAGCGCGGTTTCTTCCTCCAGCTGCTGCAGGGTGCGCTTGTTTTCCTCGACGCGGCCAATCTCGATCCGTTCGGTCAGGATCGACAGCGCCCGCTGCCGCCGCCGCAGGGTCTTGTTGGCATGGCCTTCCAGAATGTCAAAGTAATGCAGCTCGCGTTTTTTGGGGAAATGGCAGGCACGATGCCGCCGCATATAGTCCCACAGCCAGTCCACCCCGGCATATTGCGCGCCGATGCAGAACAGCATGCGGGCATCGACCGGAAAGCTGGTCGGCTCGTCGGTTTCGGGATCAATGCTGATCGCGGCATCGCGCACCGCTGCCACCACCTTGGCGCGTGGCCCGTCCATGTTGAAATTGTGCCGCTCGATCGCCTCTTCGACATCGGCAAAATAGGTCAGCTTGCCGTTTTCCAGCACCGCCCCTGCCGAACACATCTCGCGCACGATGCCCAGCGAATGGCTGACAAAGATGCCCGCCGAATGCTGCATCCGTTCCCGGAACACCGCGCTGCTTTTCTTCTTGAAGCCGGAATCGCCGACCGCTGTGACCTCGTCGATCAGATAGGTGTCAAAGTTCAGCCCCATCGAGACCCCAAACGACAGCCGCGACTTCATGCCCGATGAATAGGACCGCAGTGGCAGATAGAAATGCTGGCCCAGTTCGGCAAAGGACTGCACATAGTCGATCATGGCTTCGGTGTCGGCACCGTAAATCCGCGCCACAAAGCGGGTGTTCTGCTCGCCGGTCATGTCAGGGTGGAACGAGCCGCCAAAGCCCACCGGAAAGGAAATCGTGCCGGTCGACAGGATCTCGCCCGAGGTCGGATCAGAGGTGCCCGCAATCAGCCGCAACAGGGTGGATTTGCCCGCCCCGTTGCGCCCCAGCAACCCGACCGAGGTTTTCGAGGGGAAGGTGACATTGATGTGATCGGCCACCACTTTGCGCTGGCCCTGCAGCGTGAAGGTTTTGCAAAGGTCGCGCAGAACAATCATGGCGGCCTCAACGACGGTCCTTGAGCGAATAGAACACCAGCAGGCTGACCGCCCAAAGCAGGAAGGCAAACATCGCGGTCAGAAACAGCAGGGTCATCCGGTGAGGCTGCTCGGCAGCCTCGGCAAGCGTCGGCTGGATATGGGCGGCCAGATAGCGGGTCTGGCGGCGGGATTCGGCCGCCGCCCCGTCATATGCGCTCATCGCAGCGGTATAGGTCTGCTCGGCGAATTGCAGATCAACCGTCAGGCGTTCATATTCGCCGACCAGATCGGCAAAGGCGCTTGGGCCTGCTGCCCCGGACCCGCCCGCCCCGATGCCAAGGGTCTTTTGTTCGGCGGCGATCTGCGCCCGGATCACCTGAATGCGGCGGTCCGCCTGCACCATGCGCGGATCATCGGCCGGCACGCTGTCTTTCAGGATCGCCTGGTTGATCAGGGTTTCGGCCAGCTGGGCCTGCAGCGAGGACAGCAGCCCCATCTGGTTCTGCACGCTGGCGGTGGGATCGACAATCTGGGTGCGGTTGCGGAACAGCGTCAGGGCCTCGCGCGCCTGCTTGAGCCGGTCGACCGCCTCGTCGCGGTCCTCGCGGGCATAGCGGGTGGCGTCATTGCGGGCGATGACCGACAGCGCGTTGATCCTCTCGGAGCTGTTTTCATAGATCTGCGTGGCGATCTGGCGGGCGTCCTCGGCGGTAAAGGCCTGCACCGTGACATTCAGGATGCCCGCGCCTTCGGTGTTGTAGACCTTCACCATCCGCGGCCAGTAGCGCATCAGATCCTCGATGGTGCCAGGGACATGGAAGGCATAGAGCGGGTCCACCGCCGGATCGGCGCGCGACCAGATCGCACGCAGGTCAATGGCGTCATCAATCTTGCCGACCAGTTCCTGGCTTTGGATGAACTGATACAGGATATCGGTGTCAGAGGACGAACTGCTGCCCGCCAGCTGCCCCAGCCCGCTGAGCAGCTGCATCGCCGAAGAGGTGTCGGCACTGCGCACCGAAAAGGCAACCGTGGACACATAGCGATCCGCCGCCCGGTCCCACAGATACCACCCCGCCACCAGCACCGGCAGCAGCACCATCACCACAAAGGAAATGAACGCGCCGTGATGGCGCTTGCGCAGCCGGGCGGGTGGCAGACCCGTCGGCGGCAGCGGCTTGGCGGCCGGTTTCTTTTCCGCAACGGCGGTTGGGGTCGCGGCCGGGGTCGCAGTTGGCGTCGCGATCTGGGTCGGCGGGACGGCGGCTTGGGTATTCACGTCAACCTGACCTTTGATATGCCCTTGAACAATAGGCGTCTCTTACAGAGAGTTTAGCAGAATATCCAGACAGCAGACAGCAGACAGCAGACAGCAGACAGCAGACAGGGCCCGGCTTTAGACCCCCAGATCTGGAAGCGGGTTCGCCGCCAGATCATCCGCCGCGGCCTGGGCGCGCAGATAGGCCTCGCGCTCGCGGCGCGGGCCGTAATATTCCAGCTTGCCCAGCATTTCGGCGCGCAGGTCGGTCACCCGGCGCAGGAACTCGCGCCGCTCGGTGCGGAAGCGGTCGGCAAAGAGGTCGTTGCGCTGGGTGGCGATCTTGTTGTGGCTGCTTTCCAGCAGCGGCATCTTCATCGTCGGAATGCCGATATGCTGGCCCATCACATTGACGATGTGATTGGTTTTCATCTCGGCATTGCGCTCATAGCTCATCCGCAGCGGCTGCAGCCCGGCGCGGGCGAACAGCTCTTCGGTGGCCATTTCGGCCTGCAGGATATGGCGCAGCCAATGCTGGATGGCATCGGCGTCATAGTCAAAGCTGGCCTCACGCGCGGCGATTTCCTCGGCCGAGGTCTGCGGCGCATGGCTGATCCTGGTCTGCTGCATCTTGAACAGCGAAATCGCCTGCAGCACGATGTCCTTGCGGATCAGCCAGAAACAGATCGGGCCGGGAAAGCGGCGCAGGAAATCGGCCTCGTTGCGAAACACCGCCGTCAGCTGATGCGCGGTGATCTGAAAGCCGAAAACGCCTTCGGTGTTGCGCCGCCGGATCAGGATGTCGCAATATTCATCCATCGTGGTGGCATTGTAGGCGCGGGTCATATTGGGCAGGAAACTGGGGTTGAAGGCTTCGCCGGGGATGCTCAGCCGTTTGGTCTGCTTGGCAATATCGGTGACCCAGGAGCTGCCTGACCGCGGGGTGAAATACATCACATATTGCTTTTCCGGCAGCGGCCGCGCCATGTCACGGGCAAATTTTTCGCGGTCAACCTCACGGAGTTTTGGAAATTTATCCCACATTTACAGATACTTCTCCGGATAATAAGGGCAAGATATGCGACAAGACAGCCAATGCCGACATGATACAGCCCACAAGACCAAGGGCAAGATCATACTGACCAATCCCCCGCCTGACCAACCCCTCATCTGACCCCAGCCCCGCCCGATCCATTCCCCATCTGCCTCGGGTCATCGGCGAAAACCCCCTCTTGCGCATGGCAGAGCTTGCGCTTTGGTCGCCACATTCTAGCTTGGGCAAATCTTTTCAGCACAGGATTTATCATGTTTGCCCGTCGTCGTGCGTCCGGTTTCGGGGCTTGTCTGATCCATAGGTTTTCGCGGGCCAATATATTTTTCTGGACCCGCACGGTTTGCCTGCTTGTGCTCTGTGCAGGCCCTGTGCAGGCCGCGCCGCTCGACAGCAGCCAGTTCGAAAGCTGCGGCCCGCTGACGGCACTGGCGCAGGACTGCCCTGACTGTGAGGGCGAGGTGGTTTTTGCGCCCGATGGCCAGTGGCATGGGCTGGCACAATGCAGCCGCGATATCCGCGATGCCTGGGCGCGCTTTGGCCCCGGCCAGCTGCTTGATCTGCCCGGCCAGCCACGTCTGGCCGATCTGGTCCGCGATCAGATCCTGTCCGAGATGTCCGCCCCGGATGTCCGCTTTCTGCGCGCCGCAGATGGCCGCCCGCTGTCCTTTGCCGACAGTTTCGACGCGGATCTGCGCCCGCGCGCTGCCCTGTCGGCTGTGGTTCTGATCAATGACCGTGGCGAGGCCTATAATGGCATGGGGCAGACCGGACTGGCCTATTTCCTGTTTCAATTCGCCGCTCAGGCCGGCAAGGGCGACTATGACCGCGCCGCCGAGGATGCCGCGTTTTACCGCCTGCTCGGGCGGGCCGCCCTTGCCGGGGTGCTGAACCCGGTGGCTGAAGGCGGGCTGACCACCAGCACCACCTGCGCCCTTGCGCCCGATCTGCGCTGCAGCTGGTATCACTCGGTCACCCGGCGCGACTGGTCTGCGGCGGCGGGCGGGACGCTGAACCAGATGCTGCATGTGCTGCGGGATATGGCACAGATCGACCAGATGGCGGCACGGCAAGGCTGGGCGCTGGATCTCGATCTGCCGCGCGCCATCGAAGCCGGGGTGAACCAGCTGTTCCTGTCCGGCGGCTATCAGGGGCCGGGCACTGGCCCTGATCTGGCCGATTTCAACAGCAGCGGTCGCGACAGCCGCGCATCAAGCGCCTGGGCCTATTATGGCTACAACACCCTGGCCGCTGCGCCGGGCCGGGGGTATTTCCTGAAGAACCCCGCCAAGAACTGCAGCTATCACGCCCATGATGTGCAACTGCTGCTGACCATCCTCAAACAAGCGAGGGCTGCGGGTCTTGCCGACCGGGCCCGCGCCGCCGCATCAGACAGCGCCGCCATGGCCGCCTTTGTCGCAGCGCTTGCGCAACCTGATGTGGGGCCTGCCGAGATCAGCTGCTCTGCCGCCGTCCGCGCCAAAATCGCCCGGATGCAGACCAGTCTTGCCAGATGATCCTGCGGCAATCAGGTCGGCGATCGGACTGGCAATCAGGCGGGGCCGCAAGACCCGCAGGCAATCCCCGTTAGAAATACCCCAGCGCTGCGCCGTCATATTGTGGCATGTATTGTGCAAAAAGGGCGGCATTGTCCTTGGCATAAAGCGCCGTCATCTGCGCGATCTGCTGCGGGCTGAACAGCTGCGGCCGCGGGTAGGTCTCTGTCGAGAAGTGCTCTTGCAAAAAGCTGCGCAACCGCTTGTTGTCCTGCTCGCGGATCACCGGGGCGGCGATCAGGGCCATCCGCATGGCAACATCGGAATAGCTGCGATTGGCGCGCTTGCCGTCCAGAACCGCCTGATCCAGAGGCAGGGATTTTGGATCAGGGATGCCGACGCTTTCGGCAAAATCGTGGAAAAAGCCGTCGCCGCCAAGGTCGCGGATGATCTCGAAGGGCTTGACGATCAGCCGCCCCGGCCCGAGGGCTGCGGTGATCTCGTCGCAGACCCGGTTCCATTGCAGATGGGTGGGAAGTTCTTTCTGGATGAATTTCGAGAAAGACAGTGACCGGCCCAGATGAACCAGCTGCAGATAGCAGGATTCCACATAGGGGGCCTGCCTGCGGGTGTAGAACACCACATGCACCCGGTCCTCGGGCAAAAGCTGCTGGATCAGGCGCAGCCCGAGACCGATGTTGTCATAGAACTTACCCAGAGGCAGCCGTTTGAACATATCTTCGGATGTCATCAGCACCCGGCTTTGTGGTCCGGCGACAAAGCCGCGCAATTCGGCCAGATCGGCGGCAGAGACTGCTGCGGCCTCCGGGGGAGCCTTGCCGGAAATCACCTGTGTCAGATGCCTGAAAAACGATGAGCTCACGATGGTATCGCGCAGAACCAGCTTGACGCCGCGCGTGGCCAGCACCCCGTCACAGCCCTTCAGCAGCCGCCGCACCGTGGTCGAGGCGGTCTTGTGCGCACCGATATACAGGTAGATGTCTTTGCCAGAACTCATGCCGGTGTCCTTCTGAAGCGGGCGAAAACGGTCGAAAACGGGGGGCGGGGGGGGGGCGTCAGGCGTAAGGCCAGATGCTGCGGATGAAATCGGGGCCGAATTTTTCCATGCAGCCTTGATAGGTGACGTCATAAAAGCGGCGCAGCTCTGTCGCTGCAGCCGGGGTCAGATCCTCATCCGTCGGCGAGGCATTCACCCTTGCGTCAAAGGCTGCCGGTTGCAGGTCAATGTCCAGAAACCCGGTCAGCCGCGCCAGTTCGGCCTGGGAAAACAGCGTCTCGTAAAAGCCGTAAAAGATCTGTTCCGGCGCAAAGGCCTGCTCCAGCGCCGCCATGGTCAGATCATAGCGGGTGCGCAGCTGATTGTTGGGGTTGTCATAGCGTTTGAGCAGGGTCTGAACCGGGGTTTCGGACATCTTCTTTTGCGCCTTGGCGCGGTTGCGCAGTTCCATCCGCACCGAGGAATAGACCCGGTCGACCGGATCGCGCAGCAAGAACACCACCCGCAGGTCGAATCCGCGCGACTCCATCAGCGCCTTGATCGCCGCAAAGCGCTCAGCGCTCAGCCCGGCATAGGACGGGGTGATGTCGCCGACCAGCCGGATGTGATCCGGGGCGGCCAGGGTCTGGAAATAATCGGCATAGGTCGTGACGTCTGCATAAAAGCTTTTCCGGATCAGGGCCGTTTCATAGTCGGCCTGAACCTCTGCGGGCAGGCCGGTGGCCTCGGCACCGCGCAGGATGCCGTTGTCTTTGCGGATGCGGGTGATCTTGCGTCTGGTGTTGCGGCGAAAGGGTTTCAGATCGGGCAGATCCAGCCCGTCGAAGATATGGTATTCCTTCTGGAACCCCATGTCGCATTGCGGATGTCTGGCCAGATAATCGTGCAGCCAGGTTGTGCCTCCCTTTTGGCAACCGACACCCAGAAGGAAGGTTTTCATATGATCATCCTGTCAATTTTTCCGGCAATGGATGGTTGCTAGCAGAATTGCCGTCAAATGCGCAAGCCAGCCGTCCCTGCCTTGGGTGCCGCAGGGGCAGGTTGATCGCAGGGCGGGCCGCCGGGCTGATCGCAGGGGCGGGTTTCGCTTGTTTTTACGGCGGCCCGATCTTAGAAACGCAAGTGCTGCGGCTTTCGGTATGACCGGGGGCACCCTGCAGCCTTTGCGCCGGTCTTTGGTGGCAAAGCCCATCACTTGAGAATGTTCAGGAGAGGATTACCATGAGCGACGACCCCAAGCCGGCCAAGCGCCGCGCCATCAATGCCAAATCAATCGAGAAGATTGCCGCCCGGATCAATGCGATGACCGATCCTGTCGCGGCGCGCAAACGGCGCAAGAAACTGGGTGATCGTCTGATCGCGCAAATCGCGGCGGAAGAGGTGAAGAACCCGGTGGCCGCCGCCAAGGCCTTTGTGAACAGCTTTGCCAAAGCGGCAGATGCCCCCGACGCCGCCACCGCTGCGGATGCAGATGCCGCACAGATCTGACGTCTGAGCTGATCTTTCAGATATCGACGCTTCAGGCCGCAACACGGGGCCGCACTGTGCCCCGTGTTGCGTGCCCTCTTGTGGCCCCGCCGGGTCCGCCCTCTTTCCGGATAGATTTATGCCACGTTTGATTATTCACATCGGCACCCATAAAACCGCGACAACCTCGATCCAGCACCATTTTTTCCAACATCGCGATGTCCTGGCCGGGCGGGGGCTGTTCTATCCCGGGTATGATCTGATCGGAAAGAAGCCGCATTATGCTCATCTGGGGATGGTCAACGCCCTGGCGGGTCAGCACAAAAGCTATAGCCGCGACGATGCCCGGCGGTTTTTCCGCGCCGTGCGGGAGCGGCAGGGGGATTACGACACCACCCTGATCAGCGCCGAGCCGCTGTATCGCCATGCCACAGGGCAGGGGCCGGGCAGCGCCCCGGAGGCCTATTGGCCCGCGCGGATGCAGTTCATCGAAGAGATCCACGACCTGCTGGGCGCGGCGGAAGTCGTGGTGGTGTTCCGCAGACAGGCCGATTACGCACAGTCGCTGTATCAGGAACATCTGAAAGTCACCCAATACGACCGGTCCTTTCCGGCCTTTCTGGCTGATTTCTGGTTCCATTTTGCCTTTCTGGATCAGGCGCGGGCCTGGGACAGCGTTTTCCCCGGTCTGCGCGCGCTGAGTTTCGAGAAACTGATCGGCACAGGCGATGCGGTGGCGGAATTTGCCCGGCTGCTGGACCTGCCGGTGCAGGATCTGCCGCCAGCGGTGCGCCACAACGAGGCGATGCCGACCGATATGGTCATCCTCAAGCGGATCCTGCAGGCGGTCACCAGCAAGGACGAGGCCTTGCTGCGGGTCGAACAGCTGCAAGACAGGCTGGATCCGGGGCTGTTGGCCGGGCTGGAGCCACGGTCGTTTTTCGCGGACGCCGAGGCCCGTCTGGCGTTTCAGGCCAGTTTTGCGGCGGATAACGCGGCGCTCAAATCCTTCATGGCGCAGGGTCATGCCGAGGATGAGCCCTGCTTTCCTGCCACTTTCAAGGCGGGCGGCCAGTTTGGCGACAGCCCGCATCCCAAGGTGATGGCAAAGCTGTTGCGGCTTGCCACCCATCAGCCGGTTCCCGATCAGCCGACATCCGCGCCGGGCTCTGCGGTCCTGCGCAGTGCCCGACAGGCCGGGGGCATCCCGCTGGAGCTGACGGTGCTGGGCGATGAACATGCCAAATTCTTTTTCCACGACAAGGATGTGCCGATGGCCCGCAGCGGCTTTCTGGGCAGCCGGCTCAAGATCACCGGTCACGGGATGCCTGCGGCCGCTCTGACGGCGCTGCCGCAGCTGCTGGCCCCCGAAGCCCTGCCGCTGGCGCTGCAAACGGCCGCAAGCAAGGCAACCTTCCTGTGTCTGGGCTTTGGTCAGATCGATCTGGAGCTGGGTTATTACGCCCGCGCCCTGCACGACAGCGAAACGCTGCCCGCCCGTCAGGATTTTGTGGCCGGGCTGCTGGAGCAGTACACCGCCCTGGTGTCAGGGCTGGATTTCGACACTGATGCGCTGCTGCTCAAGGGCGTCAATCTGACCCTGTTGCGTGACCGCAATTTCAGTCTGCGCTATCTTCGCCGGGCTTTGACTGCCCAGAGCACCAGTCAGAAAGCCGCGATCGAGGCTGTTCTGGCCAGCGAGACAGAGCAAAACGCCATGGCGCTTGCCTTCAACGCCGGGCTGCGGGATTTTGCCCGGCAAAAGGGGATCGGCTATTTCGATCTGAACATGGCCTTGGCCGCGCCACAGGCGTCCGGCGCCCCCGCGCGTCTGGCAGATGTTTTCCGCCCTGCCAGTCTCGGGGCCACTTTGGCCAATACCATCGAAGTGCGCCGGCTGCATATCCGCCACCTCTTGCAGGGTTTTGGGGCAAATTCTGCTGATTATTCTGTCTGATCTGTTGAAACCCGGCTTGTCCTCGTCGCGGAACTGGCCATCCTCTGCCAAAAAGTTTAACAAAACCGCAAGTATCCTTCAAAAACGAGATAACACCGATGAAAATTGCCGTTGTGGGTCTGGGCTATGTGGGCCTGTCAAATGCCGTCTTGCTGGCGCAGAAATACGCAGTCACCGCGATGGATCTGGATGTCAGCCGGGTTACGATGATCCAGAATCGCACCTCGCCGATCGCCGACCCCGAGATCGAACATTACCTGGCGCATGTGCCGCTGAACCTGACCGCCACGCTCGACAAGTATCAGGCGCTGGAGGGGGCGGATTTCATCATCGTGGCGACGCCGACCAATTACGACACCACCACCAACCATTTTGACACCCGCACCGTCGAGGCGGTGCTGGCCGATGCCAAGGCGATCAACCCGCAGGCCACGGTCATCATCAAATCCACCATCCCGGTCGGCTTTGTCGCCCGGATGCGTGCAGAGATGGACTATGACAAGGTGATCTTCTCGCCGGAGTTCCTGCGCGAAGGCAAGGCGCTGCATGACAACCTGCACCCGTCGCGCATCGTGGTTGGCGACCGGTCGGAACCGGCGCGGGTCTTTGCCGGGCTGCTGCAGGATTGCGCGATCCGCAAGGATGTGCCGGTGCTGTTCACTGGTCCCGGCGAGGCCGAGGCGATCAAGCTGTTTGCCAATACCTATCTGGCGATGCGGGTGGCGTTTTTCAACGAGTTGGACAGCTATGCGCTCAGCTACGGGTTGGATGCCCGCGAGGTGATCAGCGGCGTCAGTCTCGATCCGCGTGTCGGCAGCCATTACAACAATCCGTCGTTCGGCTATGGCGGCTATTGCCTGCCCAAGGACACCAAGCAGCTGCTGGCCAATTATTCCGAAGTGCCGCAGAACCTGATCCGCGCCATCGTCGATGCCAATGCCACCCGCAAGGATTTCATCACCGAACAGATCCTGGCCCGCAAGCCGCGCCATGTCGGCATTTACCGCCTGACGATGAAGGCCGGGTCGGACAATTTCCGCGACAGCTCGATTCAAGGCATCATGAAGCGGATCAAGGCCAAGGGCATCGCGGTGACTGTCTATGAACCGCAGCTGCATGACAGCCATTTCTACAACTCTCCGGTCGAAGCCGATCTGGCGCGCTTCAAGGCCGACACCGATCTGATCGTCGCCAACCGCATCACCGACGAATTGGGCGATGTGGTCGAAAAGGTCTTTACCCGCGACCTGTTTGGCGCAGACTGATCGACAGGCGGCAGACCTTCCATCCAACACCGGTTAGAAAACGAGACAAACGCTTTGGAAAATGATGTTCCGCAAACCGTGCCTTCCCGCTTTCTGCAACGCATTGCCCATTACCCCGAACCGGTGCAGCAGGCCCTGAACGCCGAAATAACCGATGCCAGCCTGACGCGGTATCTGCGGGTGCTGCATGGTGCCGACCCTGATCCGGCGGCGCTGCCCTCGGCGGGCGGGGTTTCGGTCATGGCCGATGCGATGCTGTCGCGGTTGATCGGGTCCAAGCGGTTTCTGGCGCGGGTGCAGCAGTTTCTGCAGCTGTTGCAGCCAGAAGATCCGGCGGGGACGGCGGCATTTGGCGTCTTTCTCCACGAGATGATCCTGCCGCTGGCCGAACCGGACACGCCCTATACCTACAAGATCGACGAGGTTCTGGCCGCCGATCCGCCAGAAGCCACGGTCGAGGCGCTGTCGGCGCTGAAGGATATTATCGCGCTTTGTCAAAAGCTTGGCCCCGAGGCGATGAGCGGTCGGCGGGTCAACGGCGACTGGCTGGCGCAGCTGACCCTGCAGGCGGGGGCAAGCGGCGATGTGATGCTGCTCAACGCGACCCTTGCCGCGCTTGGCCAGCCGTTGCGGCTGCAAGGCAGCGCGTCGCCCGCCGCCCTGCCGAGCGGACAACGGTTCTTGCAAAAACTGCTGTGGAATGCCGCCAGCCTGTCAACGCTGGATACCGACAGCATGTACCGCATCGCCCGGTCAGGGCTGGACCGGCTGACGGCCCCGCGGCCGCTGACCTTGGTGCTTGCCGGGGGCCAGCGCCCGGAGGACGCAGGCTATTGGAACAGGCTACTGGAGCTTGGGCTTGTCGCGGCGATCCTGCCTGAAGGGGCTGACGTCGTGGCGGCGGGCGGTGTGTTGCAGCTGCCTGCGGGCGCGCGGATGTCGCCAGTGACGCTGGGCTGGTTGTCCTGCGTGGCGCTGCCCGGGAACAGCCTTGCCATCGCCGCCGAGCGCCAGACCATCACCGGCAGCTGGGCGCGCGAGATCACCGGCTATATCGGCGACGACGGCACCAGCGTTGAAACAGTGGGGCTGTACCGGGCCACCGCCGATGCCCCCGCGCAAGCCGGAACGCAACTGCTGTTGGCGCAGATCGCAGCTGTGGGCGCCTCTGAGATGTTTGTTGCAGGCACCAATCTGGCCGACCCCGCCGATTGCCATGCCATCGTGCTGCGGCTGGGGGCGGCGCAATCGCTGGGCGGATATGCCAATATCGAAAACTGTCTGGCCTATGACAGCCTTGCCGATCTGACGCAGGCCCTTGCTGATGCCCCGGCCCGCCTGCGCAAGAAGCCGGTGGTGGTGATCGGGCCGGGCAGTTCTGCTGCCGCCGATTATATCGTCAGCAGTGCGATAAAATTCCGCGCGCTGGGGGCGGCCTATCTGACCACGCCGCTGTCGCTGGATTATAACGGCGAAACCGGCAAGCTGACGCTGTCCTTGCCGGAACAGGATCATCTGACCGCCTTTGCGCTTGCCGAAGCCAGCGTGTTGCCCCTGGGCATGATCCTTGATCATCCGCAAGAAATCGCAACCCAGCTGCAAATGGGGGTGTTCACTGTCACCCGCGGCTTTGCTGTCTGCTACGCCCGGCCGGAGGGGCAGGAAGATCCGGACCTGCAACGCCAGCAGCGCCGCCTTGACAGCCGGATGCTGACCGCTGCCGAACGCGAGCGGCTGTTCATGGTCAACCCGCCGGATTTCAGCTACTTGCAAAGCCGGGATTCGATCTCGCATTGGCCGATCGAGACGCTGATCAGCACGATCCGGCGCAAGCATCAGCAGTTGCAAAGCCGGTTGAGCAGCTTTCTCTCCGCGCCGCGCCCCGGCCCTGCGTCCCAGATCCTGCGGCATCTGTCACCGCAGTCGAAAGAGGCCCTCAGTCTTGCGCCGCAGATCGACGCCTTTCTGCTCAAGCTGTCCGAAACCCCTGCCGTTCTGCTGGAGCTTCCGCCAGAGCATGTGCTTGGCTTTCTGGATCTGTGCCGCCATACCGCCAGCGCCGATCAGCTGGCGGCAAATCTGTCGGTTTACGCGCAGGGCATCTGCAATCGGGACGTCGGCCTGATCGTGCCGCTGTTCGAATTTCTGGCCTGCAGCCTCGCGCCCGAGGATCTGCGCATGACGCTGGCCTTCACCGCCGAAGTGCGCCCCAAGAACCGCCGCTACATGTTCCGCATCGCGGAATGTATCCGCCGCTATGGCGACGAGGCGTTGATGGTGCAATACCTTGCGCGGGTCAAGAACCAGGATCCTGACGCGCTGAAGGACACCACCTTCACCCGCTGTTTCCAGCAGGTGTTGAGCTCGCAGCGGATGGCGGCGCTGCTGGCGCTGCTGGGCGCTGACACGCTGCGCAGCATCGCAGGCACGGTGTCCTTTGCCGAAAGCTTCCGGCAGGCGGTGCTGGCGCAGAACAAGGCCGGGATGCAGCGGCTGGTGGCAGATCCGATCCCCGATTTCCTGAAATGGATGGACGGGCTGCGCGCGCTCAGCAACGAATTGCGCGCCCTGGCCAGCGACAGCGAAGCCTTCCCGATCCCCGGCATCAGCGGGCTCTACCGGCGCAAGCTGGCCGCGATCACCTTTGCCGATAGCGTGACGCTGCGCGGCTTTGCCCGCGAGGGCTTTCTGGACAGCGCCACCGATCTGGACGTGATCGGCCAGTATCTGCTGGGCAATACCGCGCCACTGGCAGAGTTCATCGCGCGGGCCTTCGAGGGCACCGGCGCCCCGGCGTTTGAAATCGCAGGCGACAGCACCGCTGCGGTCTTTGCCAATGCGCAAACCACGCTGGCCGAACGCGCCGCCCCCGGATCCGCAAGCCACCCGGATGCGCCACTGGTCTCGGTGATCATGTCCGCCTTCAATCCCGACATCGAGCTGATGCGGCTGTCTATCGTCTCGATCCTGGCGCAGACCCATGCCGCCGTCGAGATCTTTGTCGTCGATGATGCCAGCGAAGCAGAATCCAGTCAGGCCATTCAGGCCATGCTGGCCACCTTTGCCGCTGCCGATCGTGCCCGCATCGATTACAGCCGGCTGGAGGTCAACTCTGGCCCCTACGTCGGGCGCAACCTGGCGCTGCGCCGCGCGCGCGGGGCGTTCATCGCCATTCAGGATGCGGATGACTGGTCGCATCCGCAGCGCTTTGAAGCCCAGCTTGCAGCCTTTGCCGCCACCCCGGAGTTGCGCCTTGTCACCAGCCCGCATGTCCGCATCGACCGCTTTGGCGCGGTGCAGATGGAGGCCGGCTTCACCGTCTTTGGCGACGGGCCGATGACCTCGATGTTCCGCCGCGACCTGTTTGACGAGATCGGCGGTTTTGCCAATATCCGCTCGCGCGGGGATGTCGAAATGCGCGAACGCATCCGCAGCTATTACGGTGGCCATGTGCTGCAGGAACTGCAGATGCCCTGCATGTTGTGCTTTGCCGATTCCGCCACGCTGTCGCAGAAGACCAAGACCGAATCCGCTGAATATCTGCAGATCTTCCGCACCAACATCAGCCGCAAGCGCAGCTTTGCCGCGCTGCGCCGCGACGGCGAAAAACTGTTGCCCGAACACAGTCTGGTGGTGCCGATGCCACTGCGCCCCCCCGTTGTGCCGCCTGTTACGTTCTCAGTGGGAGAGCCTTGAATGAGCCTTGGTAAAATCGACATCTCGTTGACCTCGATCAGCTCGCGCATGGCAACGCTGTGCGAGACGCTTGAATCGCTGCTCGCACAGGATTACGGCGATCTGCAGATCCATCTGCATCTGTCGCGCGAGCCCTATCTGCTGGACAAGGGCGTCCCCGAGCTGCCTGCCGATCTGATCGCCTTCGCCAAAAAGGCGGGTCGGCGGCTGCAGATCCACTACTGCCCCAACACTGGTCCTTACCGCAAACTGGTGCCCTATCTTTATCGCAACTGGGGCCAGTCCAAGCTGGTGGTCACCGCCGATGACGACACCATCTATCCGCCGCATTGGCTGGCAACACTGGCGGCAGCCCATGCCAATTATGGCTGTGTGATCGCCTATCGCGGCCACCGCATCCTGCACAAGGATGGCAAGATGCAGCCCTATCACAGCTGGATGCGCAGCCAGATCGAAGAAAATCCCGGCGCGATGATCCTGCCGACCGGCAAGGATGGCATTCTTTATGATACCGCCTTTTTCCCGGTCAATGTGCTGAACCTGAAAGCGGCGCTGAAGATTGCGCCGACGGCGGATGATCTGTGGTTCCGCTGGCATCTGGCGCTCAATGGCGTGCAGACCTATCTGATCAACATGGACTACAAGTCCGAAACCTTCACGGAAACCGACTACGAAAGCAGCCTCTATCTGAATTTCAACCGCAGCGGCAGCAATGACGTCGCGATTGAAACGCTGGAAAGCTATTTCGCGCAGCAGTTCCGCTTCTCGCTGGCGCTGCAGGCCGAACGGCACGAGATGGCCGATGCCAAGGGGGCCTGAGCCGCGCCGCTGATGCGGTGGGGGCGGCTGTTGTGCGCGTGACTGCCGATCGCCGGGCCTTGCCGAAGACCCGGCGGGCGTGCGATTGATCGACAGGGCAATGGCCGTGGAAGGACCGATGATGACGGCGCAAGGGATGACGGCGCAAACGCCCTCTGCCGTGGCCTCCCGCGTGCTGCGGCTGGAGGCACAGGCGCTGACGGATATGGCGGCAGCGGTTCCGGCGGATTTCGATGCGGCGGTGGCGGCGATCCTGGCGATGCAGGGGCGGCTGGTGGTTTCGGGCATCGGCAAATCGGGCCATGTCGGGCGCAAGATCGCGGCCACCTTCGCCTCGACCGGCACGCCAGCCTATTTCGTTCATGCGGTCGAGGCCAGCCACGGCGATCTGGGCATGATTGGTGACCGTGACATCTGCCTGCTGCTGTCCAATTCCGGCGAAACCGAAGAGCTGGGCGATATTCTGGCCTATTGCGCGCGCTTTGGCATTCCGGTCATTGCGATCTGCAGCCGCGCCGGATCGACGCTGATGCGGACCGCGCAGTATAAATTGCTGCTGCCGCCCGCCCCCGAGGCCTGCCCGATCGGCATGGCCCCCACCACCTCGACCACGCTGTCGATCGCGCTTGGCGATGCGCTGGCGGTGGCGCTGATGGAGGCCCGCGGCTTTCGCCCTGAAGATTTCCGCGGCTTTCATCCCGGAGGCAAGCTGGGCGCGCGGATGCGCAGGGTCGATGATCTGATGCACGGGGCCGATGCGCTGCCACTGGTGAGCGAGGCCACCCCGATGGGCGAGGCCTTGTTGACCATGTCGGCGCGCGGCTTTGGCATCATCGCGGTGGCGGCCGCGGATGGCACCCTTGCGGGCATCGTCACCGATGGCGACTTGCGGCGCAACCTTGCCGATCTTCTGACCCATAGTGCGGGCGCCATCGCCACCCGCAACCCGGTGACGGTGCCGCCCGAGATGCTGGCGGCTCAGGCGCTGGCGCTGATGAACGCGCGCAAGATCTCGGTGCTGCTGGTGGCGGATGCGCAGATGCGCCCGGTCGGCATCCTGCATATCCACGACTGCCTGCGGGCAGGTGTGGCATGAAAACGGTGATCCTGATCCCGGCCCGCTATGCCTCGACGCGCTATCCGGGCAAGCCGCTGGCTGAACTTGGCCTGCCCGATGGCAGCCGCAAATCACTGATCCGGCTGAGTTGGGAGGCTGCGATGGCCGTGCCGGGCGTGCAAGGCGTCTATGTCGCCACTGATGACGCCCGCATCCGCGACCATGCGCAGGGCTTTGGCGCAGAGGTGATCATGACCTCGCAGGACTGCCGCAATGGCACCGAGCGTTGCGCCGAGGCGCTTGCCAATGCCGGGCTGCAGGCCGATCTGGTGGTCAACCTGCAGGGCGATGCGCCGCTGACGCCGGCCTGGTTCCTGACCGATCTGATCGCCGCGATGGCGCGTGACCCTGCGGCGCAGGTGGCAACCCCGGTGCTGCGCTGTGACGCGCTGACCTATGGCCATTTCCTCGAGGACCGCAAGGCAGGCCGGGTCGGCGGCACCACGGCGGTCTTTGGCACCGCGCGCCATGCGCTTTATTTCTCCAAGGAAGTGATCCCCTATATCGACCCTGGCAAGCTGCCCGACCCGATCCCGGTGTTTCACCATGTCGGGGTCTATGCCTATCGCCCGGCAGCGCTTGCGGCCTATATCGGCTTGCCCCCCGGCCCGCTGGAACTGCTGGAACTGCTGGAAGGGCTGGAACAGCTGCGCTTTGTGGAAAACGGCGTGCCTGTCGCCTGTGTCGAGGTCGAGGGCCGTGGCCGGGTGTTCTGGGAGCTGAACAACCCTGCCGATATCGCCCGCATCGAAGCCGCCTTGCGCGCGCAGATCTGAAGGAAACCGCCATGCTTGCCGTCAACACCCGCATCCTGACCATCGGTGACATCACCGTCGGCGGCCATCACCCGATCGCGCTGATCACCGGGCCGTGCCAGCTGGAAAGTCTGGATCACGCCCGGATGATGGCCGAAAAGATCGCCGAGGCCTGCGCGCCGACAGGCACCAAATTCGTCTTCAAGGCCAGTTATGACAAGGCCAACCGATCCTCGATCAGCACCGAGCGCGGGCTGGGGATGGAAAAGGGGCTGGAGGTGCTGGCTGCGATCAAGGCCGAATTCGGCGTGCCGGTGCTCACCGATGTGCATGAGCCCAGCCATTGCGCCCCTGCCGCCGAGGTCTGCGACATCCTGCAGATCCCGGCGTTCCTGTGCCGCCAGACCGATCTTTTGTTGGCTGCTGGCCGCACCGGGGCGGTGATCAACGTCAAGAAGGGGCAGTTTCTGGCGCCCTGGGACATGGGCAATGTCGCCGACAAGATCGCCAGCACTGGCAATGACCGCATCCTGCTGTGCGAGCGCGGCACCTCTTTTGGCTATAACACGCTGGTCAGTGACTTTCGCGGTCTGCCAGTGATGGCGCGGACCGGCTGGCCGGTGGTGTTTGATGCCACCCATTCGGTGCAGCAACCCGGCGGTCAGGGAACCACCAGCGGCGGGCAGCGTGAATTTGCGCCGGTGCTGGCGCGGGCGGCTTGTGCGGTTGGGGTTTCGATGGTGTTCATCGAGACGCATCAGGATCCTGACGCAGCACCTTCGGACGGGCCGAACATGATCCCGGTTGACCAGATGGCGGATCTGATTGCCAGCCTGCGCGGCTTTGATGCGCTGGCCAAGCAGGGGCCCCGTTGATCTGAGCCGATCTGAGGCGGGCCGATCTGAGGCGGGCCGATCCGAGCTGACGCGCTGCATGGACTTGAGGCGGTGGAATTGGTATCAGCGGGGGATATGATACTGCAATTTGGCGGGCACGGGGATGTTTGCGACAAAGGTGTTTTGACTGTGATTGAACAAACTGCATTGCCCGGTGTGCTGATCCTTACGCCGAAACGGTTCGGCGACGATCGCGGCTTTTTCTCCGAGGTCTGGAACCGTGATGCCCTGCGCGCCCAGGGGATCGATATCGACTTTGTGCAGGACAACCATTCGCTGTCGCGCCCCGTCGGCACGGTGCGGGGGCTGCATTATCAGGCGCCACCCCATGCGCAGGACAAGCTGGTGCGTTGCGGGGCAGGGGTGGTCTTTGACGTGGCGGTCGATGTGCGGGCAGGCTCGCCCCATTATGGACGCTGGGTCGGGGTCGAGCTTTCGGCCGAGAACGGTTGTCAGCTGCTGATCCCGAAGGGCTTTCTGCACGGCTTTGTCACCCGCGCCCCGAACTCCGAGCTTTTGTACAAATGCTCGGATGTCTATGCGCCCGACTGTGACGGGGCGGTGCGCTTTGACGACCCCGATCTGGCCATTGACTGGGGCATTGATGCAGCCTCTGCGGTGCTGTCGCCCAAGGATCTGGCCGCAGAGCGCTTTGCCGATTTCCAGTCCCCCTTTGTCTACGAGGGCTAAGCGATGAAGATCCTTGTGACCGGCGGGGCAGGCTTCATCGGCTCTGCGGTGGTGCGGCAGGCGGTGCGGGCAGGGCATCAGGTGGTCAATCTGGATGCGCTGACCTATGCCGCCTGTCTGGAGAACGTGGCCCCAGTGTCAAACGCGCCGGGCTATGTGTTCGAGCACGCCGATATCCGCGACCGCGCTGCGCTGGAGGCGATCTTTGCCCGCCACACCCCCGATGTGGTGATGCATCTGGCGGCAGAAAGCCATGTCGACCGATCAATCGACGGGCCGGGGGATTTTGTCGAAACCAATATCACCGGCACCTACAACATGCTGGAATCCGCCCGCGCACAATGGACGCGCACCGGCAGGCCCGCGGCGTTCCGCTTTCACCATATCTCGACCGATGAGGTGTTCGGATCCCTGCCCGCCGATCCTGCGGTCAAATTCACCGAAACCACCCCCTATGACCCGCGCAGCCCCTATTCGGCCTCCAAGGCCGCCTCTGACCATCTGGTGCGGGCCTGGGCGGAAACCTACGGCCTGCCAGTGGTGCTGACCAATTGTTCCAACAATTACGGCCCCTATCATTTCCCCGAAAAGCTGGTGCCGGTGATCATTCTGAACGCGCTGGCGGGCAAGCCCTTGCCGATCTATGGCGACGGGTCCAACATCCGCGACTGGCTTTATGTCGAGGATCATGCCGAGGCCTTGCTGCTGGTGGTGGCCAAGGGCGTGGTGGGGCGCAGCTATAACATCGGTGGCGAGAACGAGCGGACCAATCTGCAACTGGTGCAGACGCTCTGCGCCATTCTGGACCAAAAGCGTCCCAAGGCGCGCGGGTCTTATGCTGATCAGATCAGCTTTGTCACCGACCGCCCCGGCCATGACGCCCGCTATGCCATTGATCCCAAACGCATCCGTGACGAACTTGGCTGGCGGCCATCCGTGACGGTTGAGGAAGGCCTTGCGCGCACCGTGCAATGGTATCTGGACAATGAGAGCTGGTGGAAGCCCTTGCAGGCCCGCGCAGGGGTCGGTCAGCGGTTGGGAACCAGGGCATGAGGGCGCTGGTTTTTGGTCAAACCGGGCAGGTCGCCCGCGAGTTGGCGCGGCTGTTGCCCGATGCGCTGTTTCTGGGCCGGACCCGTGCTGATCTGACCGACCCTGCGGCCTGTGCGGCGGCGATTGCAGGCACGCAGGCCGATGTGGTGATCAATGCCGCCGCCTATACGGCCGTTGACCGGGCGGAATCTGATGTGGCAACGGCGATGGCGGTCAATGCGGCGGCTCCTGCGGCGATGGCGGTTGCGGCTGCGGCGCGCGGTCTGCCGTTTTTGCACATCTCGACCGATTATGTCTTTGACGGCAGTGGCACGCGGCCCTGGCAGCCGGGTGATGCCACCGGGCCGCTGGGGGTTTACGGGCAGAGCAAGCTGGCGGGCGAAGAGGCCGTGCGGGCCGCAGGGGGGGTGCATGTGATCCTGCGCACGTCGTGGGTGTTCTCGGCCCATGGGGCGAATTTCGTCAAGACCATGCTGCGGCTGGGGGCAGACCGGCCAGTTTTGCGGGTGGTTGCCGATCAGATCGGCGGGCCGACAGCTGCTGCGGATATTGCCGCCACGCTTGTCACGATGGCGACTGCGCTGCGGGCGGGGGCTGCGGGCGGCAGCTATCACTATGCCGGGCAGCCTGCGGTCAGCTGGGCGGATTTTGCCCGCGCGATCTTTCGCAGCGCTGATCTGACGGTCGCGGTCGAGGATATCGCGTCAGAAGCCTATCCGACCCCGGCGCGGCGGCCGCAGAATTCCCGGCTCGATGGCAGCACATTGAAGACCGATTTCGGCATTGACCCGCCCGATTGGCAGCTTGGGCTGGCCCGGGTGATTGCAGAGTTGAAGGAGCAAGGCAGATGACCGCACGCAAGGGGATCATTCTGGCAGGCGGATCGGGCACCAGACTCTATCCGATCACCATCGGCGTGTCCAAACAGCTGATGCCGATCTATGACAAGCCGATGATCTACTATCCGCTGTCGGTCCTGATGCTGGCAGGCATCCGCGAGATCGCGGTGATCACCACGCCGCAGGATCAGGACCAGTTCCGCCGCGTGCTGGGCGATGGCGCACAATGGGGCTTGCAGCTGAGCTATGTGGTGCAGGACCATCCCGGCGGGCTGGCGCAGGCCTATACGCTGACCGAGGATTTCCTGGATGGGGCGCCGTCCTGCATGGTATTGGGCGACAACATCTTTTTTGGCCACGGCCTGCCGGAACTGCTGGCCGAGGCTGATGCCAAGCCGACGGGCGGCACCGTCTTTGGCTATCATGTGGCGGATCCGGAACGCTATGGCGTGGTGGCGATGGATGCGCAGGGCAGGGTGACCCAGATCATCGAAAAACCCGCAGTGGCACCATCGAATTATGCCGTCACCGGGCTTTACTTTCTGGACGGCACCGCGCCTGCGCGCGCGCATCAGGTGCAGCCCTCGGCGCGCGGCGAGGTCGAAATCACCAGCCTGCTGGAGATGTATCTGGCCGAAGGCAGCTTGGAGGTGCAACGGATGGGCCGCGGCTTTGCCTGGCTCGACACCGGCACCCATGACAGCCTGCTCGATGCCGGCAACTTCGTGCGCACCTTGCAGAAACGTCAGGGCATGCAAACCGGCTGCCCCGAAGAGATTGCCTTCGCCAAAGGCTGGATCTCGGAAGCCGAACTGCAAACCATCGCCGAAAAACTGGCCAAGAACGACTACGGCAAACAACTCCTCGCCGTCCTGCGCGAGGCGAGATCTGCGGTCCCTGTATCGGGCAGCTGACGGCGCCGGCGCGGCGCAGGACCGCCGCAGGATCGTTGCACAGAAAATGGCCGCAAGGCACAGTGAACAGGCAAATTTGCAACCTTGCCGCTTTCCCGGCATCCAGCTTTGCGGATGGCATTGCCCAAGCCCCCGGTTCCGGGCAGCAAAGGCGCAGGGGTCCGCGCGCAAGGCAGCCAAAGCAATTGAATAAGACTGAGAACCGTAATGATTGAACAGCCGCCCCAGCCTGCAGATATCGGGACAGATACCGAAACCCGCCCTGCGAAACGCCGTGCAAAACCCCGGCGGAAAGCCGCAGGCAAAACCGCAGCAAGACCCACAGCAAAAACCGCAGCAAATCCCGGCGGCAAGACGCATGTGCCCGGCGGCAAGACGCATGTGCCCGGCGGCAAGACGCATGTGCCCGGCGGCAAGACGCATGTGCCCGGCGGCAAGACGCATGTGA
>Ga0209476_10000105_pt1 | contig 54989 bp, 52 predicted proteins | sample KloWWTrecipitate_FD_187179 | JGI IMG/M metagenome (GOLD analysis project Ga0209476, IMG submission 187179) | Active sludge microbial communities from Klosterneuburg, Austria, studying microevolution and ecology of nitrifiers - Klosterneuburg... | ecosystem: Engineered > WWTP > Aerobic digester... | reverse complement strand
GGATTTGAACCCGTACGCTTTTCAGCAAGCGAGTTTGAGTCGCTCGTGTCTGCCAATTCCACCACTCGGGCAATTCCTCAACACTTACTGTTGAAGAACCGTGCAAATGTTGCCTTATCTAGACTACCATCGGAGCCTTCATTAAACGACTGCCAAGCAGAATTAGGGTCGGTATTCCACAGATAACACATAGCAGCCTGATCGCTTGCAGGGTAAGTATCCCACACCTCATCCATTAGTGCAAGTGCTGTGTCGGTAGATGGTGTGTATTCTGGTTCTGGTGCAATGTAATCAGGTGTTACTGTAACAGTTGGTGCGGGTTGCGTTACTGTAACTGTTGGAACCGGCTGTGATTCTGGGGCACATGCTCCCAGCAATGCAGCGGCGGCTACGAATGGTAGTGCATAAAGAACCTTCATTACATCTCCTTAAACGGATCGTCGGAATTGATAAGTGCAAACTCTTGTTCAATTGAGCCTTCTGTCCACACTAGAACAATCATGGCTAGTGGAATCATTGCCCATAGTGCGATTACTGCAAACCAGATCATCTTAGTCTCCTAATTGAAAGTTGGATGGCGGTTATTCTAGAGATACCGCCAAACTCTACAAACTGCTAGAAAACCTGAGCAATCTGTCGGGCCGAAAGATTAGAGACGAAAGTACCGTCAGCATTACGCTTCACGACTCTGACTGACTTTCCATTCTTGGTGTGCCAACCCTCAATCTCAGCAATTGCGGCGGGCTTTTTCGAGAAAGCAATCATCTTCGTTCGGATGTTCATTGTGTTCCCTTCGTTGTTGTTGTTATGTTTATATTGTACCACAGATCGTGGGGCTATGAGTGATAAAACAGAGGCAGTCCACCCGAATATGCACACAGGACGTATGGCTTCGTCGTAGCACATAGGCAACGACACCTCAAGGGCACAGAAGTCTGACTTTATCGGTACCTCTGTTCTGTTGTGACTTCAGTCTACCACACAAATCCGACGAAAACAATGCCTCCACCTTGCCATGTGGGACAGAAGATTTGTGCGCACTCGGCTTCTGTCTATTCTGGGTCGAACAAAATACGGCATTGAGTGCCCCCTGTCGGACTCGAACCGACGACAAATGGATTAAGAGTCCACTACTCTAGCCAACTGAGTTAAAGGGGCTTACGAGCCACTAGAAGGTACTGCCCCCTCTTAGCCTGTTTACAAGACAGGTGCATTACTATTTATGCTATAGTGGCATACCAATTAAAATCTTTTGCAGTTTTCCGGCGGTGACAATTAGAGCATCTAACTTCACACTTTTATTTTACAAGACCAACTGCTAAAACGGTACAGGTTTTAGCAGGTATTCCAATACTATATCATTAAGTTCCATTGTTGCTTCACCAAGAGTTTCGCCGGTAATGACCAAAGCGGGCACACCTTGAAACTCTCGGTCTTTCTCGTCCCATACTTCAATAGTAATCATTTTACTGTAAACACCTTATCTGGGTAGACGGTCGTGTGAAAGTCATTACCGTGATCCTCAAAGTAACCCAGTACGGTTACCATGCCGGTATCATAGTTATAATCAAGTAGGTCAAGAACTACTTCCCGATCACCGGCGATTAGTCGATCATTAGTATTGAGATCGCTAGCGTACTTCTTCATAGTTACTCCATCCAATTAGAAAGTCATTGATAAGTGTGCGAAGTTTAGCGAACACTTTTACTAGCCATCCATTCAATAGCGGCGGTAATGACATCATGGTCCGTCATATCTTCTGTTATTAGTTCATTAGGAACCTCAACTACCGGCCCATTGAGGATAGTTCCACTATCTAGATCAACGAACATTCCACTCACGCTTCCATTCTGCCTTTGCTCTGGCTTTGATAATGTGCTTCTGCTGACGCTTGGTTGCCCAACGGCAGCACTCGCACCCGAACTGTTTGGTGAATTCCTTGCGCTTCATATCTAGAGCCTATCAGTTGGCGGTGGTGGTGTCAAGTGTAAGGTTGAAGATGTTAGCGATCTCAGCCGCATACTCTGCTTCCAGATCCCCCTCTTCAACCAAACCGATCAGAGTAGTCTTAAGGTCGTTCTCCCTGGTCTTGGTCTTACGGTATAGATCAGAGTATTCGTCCATGCGCCGATCAAACCTTGTCACAAGACTGTAGCGATCTTTTTCGCAACGGGAAAGGCTGTCCTCCAACCCTTCAATGTCATCCAACATTCTCTGAATCTCTTGCTCCTTCATTGTAGTGCCTTTCGTCGTTGGTAGTATCAGTCTAGCGGAACGGCTAGTCGTTGTCAAGTGTATTGTAGGTGGCATCGCTAACGATGTTATAAATCCGATCAACTTCATTCCGACCGACCCCCTGCTGTTCAGCCCAATCGAAACGCATTGCACCCAACAGCCACGTCAAGTGAGTAGCCTGAGTCTTGGTCATTTGGATGGTCACGTTCTCTGTCGTTGTCATGCTATGAGCATATCAGGTTTGGACCGAGAACACCATACTTTTTTGAAGAAAAATCCCAGCAAATTTACTTGACTTTCGTAAACGCATGGTACGGGCGGCTGCGCCGCCGCCCCCGACTACGGAGAGTAATCGTCGGGGGCGGTATTGTTACTGACAGCAATCTTATTCAGTTTCTTGGCCTTTCGTGTAGCGTCAATGTATTCCATAACGTCGGTGATCTTTACAACGGAATACACTAACGCTAACACAATGATAAGTTTAATTATCATTACATCTCCCAATCAAAAGAACCGAAAGTAACGGTAGCAACCTCGAGCAGATTATCTTTGTATTGCCGCCCATGATGTCCACAGAATACCAAATCCAATTCACCAATAACAACGGCTACCTGGGTCTGACCATTGCACATATCGCAGTAGTCGAGCATCTGCTTTTGTGTCCGAGTAATCATTATTCCCATTCCTTCATGGCTTGGCGCTTCTGGGTAGCGCGTGTGCGATTACGCTTTGTGCGTCGGTCCTCGTGTTTGCCACCGCCCGTGTATCCGTAGCGTTCCTGCGGAATGTAACGGGGCTTCGGTGCCTGCTTCTTGTTCATGGTATCAGTTTATCCTAGTCTAGTATGGTTGTCAATACCGTCAGCGAATCAATTCTCCGTCACGGTAGGCGTGCCCACCGTAGACTCCCCAAGTGTCAAACTGTACCAATTCGGCACACTCCTGCTTGACGGGGCAGGTCTGGCAGATTGCAATCGCTTTTAGTTGCTGCTTCTTGCCTGATCCGAAGAATGTATTATCCAATTCATCGGCGGTGAGTGTCTGGCAGTTCATGTCATTCTCCTAATAGTTGTAGCGGCTTCAATGGCACAATCCCAGCAAGTCCAAGAACCGTCGATGTTAATGACGATTCTAGTCTCGAATTCCTGTATCCATTTCCATTTACTTTCACACTGAGAGCATTCACTCTCAGCAGTAACGGGATTCCAATTCACAATTCCACCTCAGTAATATCAATTCCCAATTGGGAAACATGGTAAGCGAGGTTCGAGTACACCTCGGGATCATTTAGATCAGCGGGAACCCATACCGTGATTAGGTCGGTAGGGTTAGCGTAAGTAACATCACCTAGAACCTTAGTAGGATTATCGGTAACGATTAGCACCCGCCCAAACTTGAGAGCCGAGCCAATGATGAATTGCAGTTTATCAGCAATCATTAGGTAGCCCATTGGCAGGTCATCAGCGAAAGCCTCGACCGGCTTGTATGGTTGTACGCTCATGACTATCAATCCCCACAGATGTGATTGGAGTGGCAGGACGAGCACGCCCAACCACCGACCCGAAAGCACCACACCCATTTGGTGAAGGTGCCATGCACTCCGCAAAAGTTATCCATTTGGTATTCTCTGTTCGTTGTCATACTGTAAGTGTAGCGGAGATTCTGTCGTTTGTCCATGTGATGTACGTCACACGAAAAAACTCCAGCAAATTCTTGACTCCTTCGTAATTGTGTGGTACGACCGGCGTAGCCGGTCCCATTACTCTGAGTAACCAACTACATTACCTAGAGTAATGGGACCAGTTACTACCAACCGGAATTGTCTAACTGCTGTTTAAGTTTCAATTGTGCCGGGGTATGTTCCACCTTAACCCATTCTGCATTAGCAACATCTAGCACGCCCACAATATCATGCGCGTAAACGCTACCTATCTCAGTATAGATACCCTCTACCTCTACCATTCTAATCTTACCCCTAAGGTTATCTTTCATTGTACCTTCCCACCCCTGGCTAAGTAGAATTCGCATTCCCTTTTTGATATCGTTGGTTTGCATTAGTCATCTTTCCTAACTGATAGTTTGACATTATAGATAGAATCATAGGTGCGTTTATCGTTATATGCTTCCGCCCGAGTAAACGCAATTCCGACGGTTTCATTAGTGTCCCGTCTAACTATTAACCATTGCATTATACCGCCGACCCCCTAACTGCAACCCAGATAATCGCTTGAGCGACTGCCGGTTGCAATGCGAATTCTTCCGCAACCTCGATCACTGCCTGTGACAATAGCATGTACTCAGAGTCATTGTTCACCTTGGCAGGACCGCCGATTCCGGACGCCTTGACCATATGCGAGTCAATCGTGACAAACCCATCTAGGTCACCCGCGATATTCCGCGCGAAGGCGTGAGTCTTGGTCGCATCCTTGCCGAACGCCGCAAACCCCATTGTTAGCGAACGTTCGGCCGCCGCTATGCTAGTGGGAAGCGTAGGCGTCGCACGCCCGTGGAAGAATTCTGTCGCCAGGAATACGTTGCGTGCCCACGGTGTCAGGGGACTAAACGCCGCCAACACGCTAGCGGCAGATTCTAGCGATACGTCAAACGCGCGCGCTAGTTCGTGTGCCATATCCTGCACACGCGGGTACCATTCCGACCCTGCCACGATGGCGCTAATGGGCGCGGTGGCAATGATGGTACGGTACTGTGACTTGACGGCTTCGATATCATCTGCGCGGTTCTCGGCTGCTCTCATGGTTATAGTCTACCCAAGATCGGTCGCGAATGGTAGCCCTAAGGCCATTGTAGTCTGTGACGTATGTCACACAATGAAAAACCCCAGGCTCTTGACAGGCCCATCGTAACAGAGTACAATGGGCGGCTACGCCGCCCCTCTCGGGGTTAGGCGTGCCTTAGATTGTAGATCCTGCCGTTCGGGCACAGATCCTCCTCGAAGAGCGCGTTGACACAATCCCAGCACTCGCAGATGCAATTCTTGCATCCCCACCCGTCGCAATTCGGGCAGTAGTTCGGGTCCAGCCGGTCGCTGAAGTCCATCGCCATTGTGTGCTCCCTTGTTGTTGTTAGTACAATCCTACCAGCCGCCAGCCCAATACACAAGCCCAGAACAGTAAAGAAATCTTTACAAAGAAAAAAGCCCAGGCTATTGACACGGCTATCGTAACAGTGTAGAATGAGCGGCTACGCCGCCCCCGTGGGGGCAGCGTGTGCCGCTACTTGACCACCTTCTTGAACTTGGGGGTGTTGTACTCGGCCTTCAATTCAGCCGCGTACACTGGGAGGGTAATGACTCGGACCTTCATGATACGTTCCTCTCGGTTGGTGTGCTTTTAGTCTAACAGGTTCGGGCACGATCCACAAGGCCCAACGTGTGATGTACGTCACAAATCCCAGCAAATTTCACCGTTATCGTAATTGATAACGATGAGCGGCGTAGCCGCCCCGCAGGGCGACTACTTAGAGTGATCCTCCTTCCAGTAGGCGACTTTCACAGTCACGTAGATCAGGAGCAGATAGATAATGACTTTCAGCATCATGTCGTCACGCCCAATTCGTGAGAAAGTATTCGGCAATCAGCGCCGTGTTCCAACTTGCGGGAAAGTGGTGGATGTCCAAAGAATCGGGGGATTCGACCTCAAACGAACCATCGGTCAGTTCGTGGATGGTCCACTCGGACCCGATCATAGACGTGACAATGGTCATGGCGCGCGCCTCTCTCTGTCGGTGTACTTTCAGTCTAGCGTAGTCGGGTCGGTTCCACAACCCCCAAACGGTAAAGAAATCTTTAAACTCCAGGGTATTGACAGGTCTATCGTAACATGCTAAAATGGGCGGCTACGCCGCCCCCTAGGGGAGTTCCCAAAGAATGAATTCGGTGACCTGCTCCCGCGTGGCATTGCGGTCAAAGTGCCAGACGCACCCGCGCGCGTCGGTGTAGACGAACCGATTGTCTTTCCTGGTGAGCGTTGCCATTTTGGGGTTCCTTCCCTGGTTGGTGCTTTCAGTCTACCATGCCGTACCGCGATCCACAACCCCAAAACCCCAGGGAATTTCACCGTTATCGTAAATGATATCAATCAGCGGCTACGCCGCCCCCCGATGGTTACGGAGAGTAACCACCCCCGTCAGAACGGCGGGGGCGTTGCCCACGGGTCGTCCGAGTAGTCGGGACCGGATTCCCGCAGGATCACCGCGTCGGTTTCGTCCAACCATGCGAACGAGTCATCCCGCCATTCTGGAAATCCGGCGGCGGCGGCCTCCAAGCGGGCAATGGCATTGTGCAATGCGTCCAACAGAATTCCCTTCGGGACCAAATTCACCTGGCCGAGCATGATCATGCTAGACATCACGTTGGCAGTCAGGCAGTCGGGTGACATAGTGGCAGCAGACATGGGAGTGGCTCCGATCCGGTTGGTTTGGCGGGTGAACATAGTTCATCCTACCGCCGATAGTGGGATTGCGCAAGGCCCAAATGGGCATTTGGGCGTGTGACGTATGTCACAAAACCCAGGCTTTACAGCGACCTATCGTAACTGGTACAATTGAGCGGCTACGCCGCCCCCCTTGGGGGATCACGCTCGCAGTTTCTCGTACAGCGCCGCCCACGCGGCCAGGTCAAAGTCCGGCAACGGCAGGCCGGTGTTTTTGTTCGTTCGGATTGCGTCGTTCACCCACCCCGCGAGAAACGTGACGGATTCTTGGCTGAAGTCGATCTCTGTTTTCTGCATACCCTAAGCGTACCAGCCCCGGTCAGAATCCACAAGCCAAACGGTGTGATGAACATCACAAAAACGGTAAGAAAATCTTTACGAAAAAATTCCGGCAAAAACTTGACACCATCGTAACGCTAGTGTAAAATCCCGGCAACTTTTGGGGTCTATCGTAACAAGTCCGAATGACCGGCGTAGCCGGTGCTCGGTGATTACAGAGAGTGACCGTCACTCTCTGTGACCGAACACGCTGCGTGACCGCCCCCGTAGGGGCGGTCACCGTGCGTAACTATCCAACCCTCCTTAGGGTAGGCTTACCTTCCACGGTCATCGCCCCAATCATGTCGGGGGCGAGCCGCTTGGCGATGGTTCCATCAATCTTGCTAACGGTCGCACGACTGATAACGTCGGCGGGGAGAACCTCACGCGCTAGGGTTTCATCGAACCGACGCGCTCCCGCGATAACCTGATACTGCCCAACGTGCTCCCCCACGGCGTGGTGGGCCAACAATTCCTCCCGCGCGGCGTCAATCTTCTTCTTAAGAGTCTTGGCGCGCGTCTCCATCCTGGCGAGTTCTGCGGCGGCGGTGGCGTAGTCAGTCATGATCGTATCCTGTTCTGTGTTTGTGTGATTGACCATAGGTCTACCATATCAGCCAAACCGGGATATCTCTACCGCTAGAGCCGATTCTGGCGTGTGACGTATGTCACATTCTGCAGACTTGACAAACCCAATTCCCACCCGGCGGGTAGGAATTAAATGAGAGATATCTCACATTCCAATGGTAAGGAAACATTTACAAAGAAATTCCAGCAAACACTTGACACCCATCGTAACTGTCTGATAAGATCCCGGCAATTTTCGGGTCGTATCGTAACCGTGTGCGGGCATGTGGTGCATTCCGACTATTCCTATCGGAATACTGGGAAAGGCACCTGCCGCATTCTCATTCTTGCGAATGATAATAGACACACGTGTATGTAACAATGAACACGCGTGTTCATGGGCCGAAAGTATGACTTCGGCCCGATTCTGCGGGAATCCGCCCGATTCTGTCACGCACGGTAACAATCGCATCGTCCGAAAGTATGATGCTCGGGTCAGCCGAAAGTATGATGACAACAGGTTTCATGCCTGCCATTCTATAGGTGAGTCGGGGCACGGTGCCCCGGCGGGAGAGGACACCATGCTAGACATCACGACACACGCGGCCGCTAGCGTCACCGTGTGCGGAATCACGATTCACACGGACGCACCTGGCGCTACGGCGTACGGAATCGTTGAATCTGTCAGTGTTGACCGCGCTGGATCATTCACCATCAGCGTTGGGGACGGACTGGACATCCACACGCAACTAACTGCGACTGACATGCTTGTGTGGCTGTTTGACACGATGGACGCCCCCGCAGTCGTCAGTACGATTAGTACGGCCGTCTGGGAATCTCGCCATGGCGACGGACACACGCGCCGTGCCATCACCGAAGAATTGCGGGGGGTGTGAGTCATGCTGCGAGTGTGGACCGCCCGCCCGCCTGAGCCGATTCCGACCGCCCGCCGTGCGCGTGTGATCGCTGCCAGGATCGCGGCACGCGATGCTGGCACGCCTGTCACGCGGACCACACAGCCATCGTGGGGCAAGGCGTACGTCCCGCTTCCACGCTGGCGGGTCTGAAACCACCTAGCGCGGCCCCTGGCGACTGCCAGGGGCCGCCCGCGTGTGATCGTAAGGCAATGGCACTAGCGCGCGTCTGCGGACAATCTAGGCGCGCTATCGGCCGCGCGCACGCGAGAAATCACGGCGGAATCATTCAAACGTAACAAAATCATAATTCAATCCAAAAAGTATGGGACAGTCGTACAATTGTCAAATGTGTTATACTGTCAGAATGGACACATATTCGCAGCAGTGCCGCAAATGTCAACAGTACAAAACGATCAACGAATTCTACGTCGCCAGTCGCAATTCGTCGGGACATGAATACATCTGTAAGCAATGTCGTAACAAAATCCGTATCTGGCAGCGTACTCTAATTAACAATCCCTGACGCAACGCTATGTGTTAACTCTGCATGACAGTTCGCGCACAATATCTCACACTTTTTGATTTCTTCCATGATCGTCGCTAACCCATACCCGGTTGCCACCATATCGGACAAATGCAACCTTTTCCCTGTTCTTGTTGTATACTTATTACTTGGATCTATATGATTAAACTCTAGCGCCGCCGCCGATTTATTGTACCCGCAGCGTTGGCACCCCGACGCTAATTTTATTGAATTTACCAGTTGTCGCATACGGCTAGACAAGATCAGTGTTGTGAATGTGCGTTTCGGCCTTCCAATAGACCTCAACGCCGGTGGCAAATTTGGGCTGTGGTGCCAAAATCTGCGTTCGTTCTGCACAGTGACGAACACTGTCGGGGAATCCTGTTTCAAAGATATAACAGTCTACTGGCATGTGTGGCACTTCTTCAATGGCCTTGATCAGTTTCCTTGCGCCCGATGGTGCAATGTGCAAACCAACACAACTAAACCCTTGGTACGCCCGCGCCATTCGGTCATGACCAATATCATGATTAGGACTAGCACCAGGATGAATATTAATCGAATGACCTACGTAGTCATAATTCCAGTCACCAAATTGACCGCTAGGTACAAACAACGATACGGCGTCGTAGTCTAACTCATCATACCCGAGTCCGTTACGCCAGTCATCAAACCCTGGGTAAATAATAGCGTCGTCCTCAAAAATCATTAACGATTCGTCGTGTTCAACAATCCATTTCCAGACCGAAATTTGACTACACCAGACGCCAAGTTCGCCGCCGCGAATTCCTGTCCATACCGGCTCAATTCCGACTGATTTGAGCAACCCAGCGCAGTCGTCTGCGGCGGTGTAAAATTTGATATCCGTGACTTCTTCGTGCGACGACAATTCGGCACGAATGTCTTTCTTGTAGTCCTCACGACGATCCGATACGCTAATGATTGTATATTTCATCGCAGGGCCATCGCAATACCTTGCTCTAGTGAAATCTTTGGTACGTACACGTCGAGCATGTTACGATTATTTGAAGCGCGGTACGATACTCCTACGGGGTTGTCAATAATGTGATTGATTTCTGGATTATAGTCTACCTCACGCGACACCATTGCGGCTAACTGATTAAAACTAGTGGGCCGTCCACAACCAAGATTCAATGGCTTACGGTAATCAACGGCAACGGCGGCCATGACGGCTGACACAATATCGGAAATATGAATAAAGTCTCTGACCTGATTACCGTCGCCCCAAATATCGAATGGGTTATTGTGATCACGAGCGCGCCGAATAAATGACGGGAACGGGTAGTCTAAATCTTGATCCGCACCATATCCTGAGAATGGCCTAAACACATGAGTGGGAACACCGGCCTGATTAGCGAACTGTGCCAAGTACTCACCAGTAAGTTTAGCCCAACCGTACGTTAGATCAGGATTACGAATGTCTTTCAAGTTAATATCCGGCTCCTTGAGCAAATAGGGCCGTGTTTGTAATTCAATGGGATAGGCGGCGGAACTACTAAAGTACACAATGCGCTTTTGCTTTGTCCTTAACGCCCAATTAAACATTTCAGCGTCAATGCTTAAATCATCGGCTACTGACAGTGGATTTCCTTCGATTGTCATACGGCCACCGACGATTGCTGCCAAATGAATGACTAAATCAAACACTGTCTTGCTGTACTGAAAGAAGTCACGACAATCTTGACCGCTTTTCAGATCGACTCCGGTAATATCGTGGTCTGTCAACTGGCGGTGGAATTCACGTCCAACAAAGCCCTCGTCGCCAGTAATTAAAATCTTCATTTGCGCTTCCCTACGTGAATCTGGTATCCATAATTAGAAAGACCTGGAAATAGCAATGATGTATAGACTACACTGTCATATCCTGCTGTAGCAAGCATATCTTCAATATCTTCCCGCCCCCACGACCAGTAATGCTCTGGGTTATCCCCAACCTCGTCCAGTGGAGTTGATACAAAAATCCATTCGGCCTTTTCGCCAATCTTATTAAGAACGGTGTCTGGGTCATCAAGGTGCTCTAGTGTTTCTGAGCAGATAAAAAGGTCAACGTCTGGAATTGCGTCAATGTTGCTTTCAATGGGGCCACTGTATTCGTACCTAACGGCGAAGTCTCCTACGTACTTGTTATCTACCGGCAATTGATTGATAATGGCGGCATCACCAGCGGATAGGTCAGCGGCGGAAGTCAGATTATTGTCCACCACAACGTTAAAGCACAACGCGGTACTTACAGCAATTCGATACCTGTGGTCCCACCATCCAGAATGGGCGTGTGGCGTATTGTAAATGATCTGCAATTCGGTATCGCTATACTTTGGCCTGACCCTTTTTCTTGTCATGGCTGCAATTTCTTCAGATCGTCGCGGTATTGATTCTTCAAGTACTCGTTGAACTTCTCTTCATCGTGGCGGTACATTTCGGATGAGTTGACTTCCTCGTAAAGTGCATCCTTTTCTGACTTTCCGATAGAGAAGTGCTCGTGCTCAATGATTACGTCTGGACGGTAGTGCAAGGACTGTAGACCATTACCTAGTGTCATCCAGAAGTTGTCAAGATAGAGATGGATGCATCCTGGTGTGCAAAAGTATCCAAGTTTATCAACAATTTCTTTATTCATGAAGGCCGCCGTGGCTAATGCCTCTCCCTGCAACAAGTCATTACCGTAGGACACACCGAGTCGTGATTCTAGTGGCTCAATAATAAGTTGATCCCAATTTTTAGTTCTGGGCCGGTGGTCATCACCCATAAACCCGATGTATTTGATAGGATTTTCAGACTTATACGATGTAGTTGCGTAATTAAGCCACGGACCTAAACGCATTCGTGCATGAGTCATAAGAGAAACGTCATCAGGAATAGTGTAGTTCTCAGCATCATCATCATCAAGACAAATGAGCAACTCTGAATTACCAGATGTTGTCGCACGCCACGCTTCAATCAGTTCAGTGATCTTATGTGGTCTTTCTCTGGTGGGCACTACGACAAGCAATTCTTTCTCAGTCATTCTACTCCTCGGTTTCGTCTATTGTACCAGAAGTGTAGTCCTCGTTCAACCAAGGCAGTTCTGTGAGCAGTGCTCCGTCAGCATGAATCTTGAGCAGGGCTTCGCGGTGTTCTTCTGGCATACTGGCTACCAATACGTCATAAATGCGTGCCAATTGAACCAGAATACCGCCAATGGCCTGCTCTACGGAATCTAAACGATCTTCCACTTGAGCGGTCCCATCTTGATATCATGCCCAGTAACTTCGTACGCTGCCCCATCCTCGCCTATATATTCCCAGCACCAAATAGTTGCACGCCCAGGTTCATCCATCAGCGGGTTAAACTCTTCAAGCGAAATTTTCATGATTCTCCTTTTTGTAGTATTCTAACACATTAGGAAAACAGGGCAATGCAAGGTCGTAGACGGCTTTAGCAAGTTCCGTAATTTCATGCTGTGCGTCTGGTGCTAGCCTTTGGTCTAGAAAATTAATAAGACCTGCCAAACTGATAGTCCAACGATAACGTACATATAACCCGTACGCGGGTAAAAACAACCGTGCTTGTTCTGGTGCTACGTTTTGAGCAATGGCTAGACTGTAGATCTGCTCACCCATCGCAATGTATTCCAATAAACGGGAGGTGAAAAACTCATTAGCATTTTGATCAAGACGTGGCCCAGAACCTTGCTTAGAATTCTCTGGCGCGGAACGCCATTCAGTAGGAACGTAGAATTCAATAGCGTCGGAGACGTATCGACGACTAGATTCGTTCCACCCATCTTGGTAGTCAACAAAGGTACTGGCAATTACATATTTCCAATGCTGACGTGCTAGCATGAGTGGAGTATAGCACTCAAAGGACAAACTAACGTGGCGTAATGGGCTGGTGTGGTTTTCTCTCAGCAGGAAGTTAAGTAGATTCTTGTCTGAATCATTAAATTCTTCTGACTGTTTGTTATACGAACACCGGGCGGCATTGACAATATCTAGTTCCGTCCCAAAACAATTAGTCAGTCCTACGTACCCTTTATCAAGGATCTTGATGTAGCCTTCGGGGATTTCTTTTTGCACTGGTTCCTCTCTACAGTATGATAATTCTTTTACTTCGACGCGGTACTTCTTTTCAAATTTATGAAAGACGTTATCAAGCGGGTGTCTTAATACCTTCAATCTCAAGAAATTCACTCATTTCGTCAATGGATTGTTGACCGAGGTATCGTTTAAAGTTACAACCATACCCTAGACAAAACAAGTATACTTCCTCCTTCTCGCTAAAGCCAGGGAGCATACACAAGTCAGAGTCACAGACTTGACAATACGGGTATTTCCACGTCATATCTTTGTCAAGCAAATAGTTGATGTATGTTTGTACTGTTTTGATATTACTCAATTAGACCCTTGTCCTTTGCTAACCGGCGCAGTTTAGTCCAGCACTTCTTGTGGAATAAATGCCCGTCGTACGTTTCTCGTTCATTTCCTACGGTCTTTTGGCATAGGTAACAAGGCTCATTGATAGTCATAGTGAGAGTATACCACACGGAACAAAAGTAGTCCAGAGTAAACGTTCGGTACAATTATGTTAATTTACTTAATTTTACTAAATTTAGTAAAACCTGTTAAATTTGTTAAATTCTAAAAGACTTTAAAGACTAGTATAACAGCACTCTCAGATCTTGTCAAGTGATTTTTTCTACTAATTTGAGAAAGTTCTGGTAGTCAACTGAATCCCCGTAATGATATAATGGAGATCATGCTGATCTCATATCTTACACACCCCGCAGGTCTTGAAACATCCACAGGATTCGGCTACGCCGGATTCAACATTGTCACCAGTTTACAAGGCTTGGGGCATCGGGTACTCTTTGATGAACCAGAGTCACCGATTCAGTTCATGTTCACCCAACCACAGGACTATGCGTGGAGTAATAATCAGTATTCAATTGGATACACTCCTTGGGAGTCTACCAAATTACACGACGGATGGCAAGAACAAATGGCGTCGGTGTCTGAGCAATGGTGTACCTCTGAGTTGAACAAACAATGGTTTGAGAACTTAGGACTAAGTCCTACTAAAGTATACCCTCACGGAATTACTCACAATTGGAGTCCCCGCAAAAGAAAGCGCGGGCGGTCTATTAGATTCTTACAGGTAGGTGGACCAGCGGTTCGTAAGCACAGTCAACTAATCTTTGATGTCTTTCAAGAATTATACAAGGGTGATATGGATTATACCTTGACTATTAAGTCCAACGGACCCTCGGAGGTTCGCTATGATCCAAAAGTTCCTGGGGTTTTGGGTCGTCCAGAATTATTCCCCAATGTTAGTGTCATCTCTGAGAACCTTACTGAAGCACAGATGGTGAGTCTGTATCATTCACATGATATTCTGTTGTACGCCAGCGCGGGGGAAGGTTTTGGATTTATTCCGCTACAGGGTTTGGCTACTGGAATGCCGGTGGTCTTTAATACGTCCTGGGCACCATATAAAAAGTTCTCTATGGGACTAGACGTAGATGATTTTCTAAAGCCTTCTCCGTGGGGTTATGAGCATCCTGGTGACGTGTTTGGTATTGACCGTGCCTCACTGAAACGACAGATTGTTAACGCCGTTGAGAACTTTGACCATTTTGCTGACAAAGCCTACGAGCAGTCCCACAATATTCACTTTGAATATGACTGGACACGACAGACGTATAAGGCGTTCCAACCACTCTTCAAACGCTTTAGTAAAGATTGAGTAAAGAAGTCAAAAGTAGTACCATGCGGGTTTTCGTATGGTATACTAGACATACACACAAATTTTATAGGAGTATTCATGTCTGTTGTCAATGCCGAGGGTTTCCTTGTAAATCCTTATCAAAACTTTATCCACTTGTCTAGGTATGCTCGATGGCTAGACAAAGAGAACCGCCGTGAAACATGGGTGGAAACCGTAGATCGCTACATGACTTTTATGGAGAATAAGGTGGGTGAGTTCTATGACGATAAATCAGTCTTTAACGATGTCCGCTCGGCTATCATCAATCTTGACGTAATGCCATCAATGAGAGCACTAATGTCAGCGGGTCCGGCACTCGAACGTGATAATATTGCTGGGTTTAATTGTTCATTCATCGGCGTTGACCATCAACGTTCCTTTGACGAGGCACTATATGTTCTGATGAATGGTACGGGGGTTGGTTTTAGCGTAGAAAGCCAATTTATCTCTCAATTACCGGCGGTGGCCGAGGAATTTTTTGAGACGGAAACTGTTATTGTCGTGCGTGATAGTAAATTAGGATGGGCAAAAGCGTATCGTGAACTAATTGCTTTACTGTATTCGGGACAGATTCCACAGTGGGATGTCTCTCAAGTTCGTGCGGCAGGCGAGCGCCTGAAAGTTTTTGGGGGGCGTTCGAGTGGTCCGGGGCCTCTAGAAAGTTTGTTTGAATTTACCGTAAACACATTTAGAAATGCTAGAGGGCGAAAGTTGAAGTCAATTGAAGCACATGATCTCATGTGTAAGGTAGGTGAAGTTACCGTAGTCGGTGGTGTGCGTCGCGCAGCCCTCATCTCTTTTTCCGATCTTGATGATTTTGAGATGGCCAAAGCAAAGTCTGGAAACTGGTGGGAAGATAATCCTCAGCGGGCCTTGGCAAATAATACGGCGGTGTATAAAGATACCCCCTCGGTAGCACAGTTCCTAAGGGAATGGAGGAATCTTTACGAATCTAAGTCGGGTGAGCGGGGGATGACAAATGAAAAGGCAATAAAGTCGCACTTTGAAAAATTTGGCAGACGCGAATTTAAGAATGGTATCCGAGCAAACCCATGCCACGAGATTTTTTTGCGCTCAAATCAATTTTGCAACCTATCGGAAGTTGTTGTTCGTGAGAATGATACAGAAGAAACCTTGAAAGAAAAAGTACGCCTGGCTGCAATTGTTGGAACATGGCAAGCGTCATTGACCAACTTCAAATATATTAGAAAAGCGTGGAAGCACAATACCGAAGAGGAACGATTGCTTGGAGTTTCTCTGACTGGTGTGTTTGGAAATGATTTGACTAATCATGTCAGCAAAGAGAATGCTAAATTCTTGTCCGATCTAAGACAGATTGCTGTTACTACAAATGGTATAGAAGCAAAAACAATTGGTATCAATCCAAGTGTGGCTGTGACATGCAATAAGCCCAGCGGGTGCCGACCAAAAAATGCTATTGTCACAGCGAACGAAGGTATTTATACACTCGAAGAACTAGTAGCGTCCGGCGGAGAATGGGAGGATATCACTGGAAAAACATCTATCAATGGTGACAAGATTAGTAAATCTTACAAGAATGGTCTAGCCAGAACACTCAAGGTGAAGTTATCGTACGGAGTAGAGATTGATGCAACTTTTAATCATAAATGGCGTACGATAGACAACTATCGTAACAATGCAGGCAAGGTCGGACAAACGTCGCATGATGGATGGGTTGAGACAAAGGATCTTGTCCCAGGAATGATTATTGAGTCAGATATCGGTTGCTATTCAAACACAGTAGACGCGGAATTAAAAACCGGTTCAAAAGAATTTTATTCTAATGTGAAGAGACATACCTTTCCAGGCAAAATGGACCCAGACTTTGCCTGGTTGATTGGATATATTTGGGGGGACGGAACCATGCAGGGTGATAAGGGAAGAATTAGATTCATTGATGAAAATTTTGATAATTTGGAAAAAGCCCAGCGCATCATTCAAGAGAAGTTTGACAAGAGTGTAAATATTTTTAGTTGTGCAGATAGAAATGCTTGGAGGTTGGAGTTTGGATCGAGAGATATTTACGATTTCTTTCTTGTTAATGGTATTGACAAGTCGCTAGACGGAAAAAAGCGCAAGGAATTGCCGAACATACCACTAGTGGTTAGGGAATCTAGTTTTGAGACTATCTGTGCTTTTATTGCCGGACTGGTAGATTCGGATGGTTGTATTAGTGTGGTTGATGGCGAGGCTAAGGTTATTGTCGCAACATCATATACACAATTTTCTCGGCATCTACAGGATATTGCAATGGCGGTGGGAATTGTTTTTGGTCGTTCTCATAACACACAGGGAAAGAATCATCAGGACAAGAAGTCTATTTGGCTAATGAATATTTCCGGCGCTACCGATACTGAGCGTTTTTCTTTAGTAAAGAAACATTCCGTGAAGATGTCAAAATGTGCCGTTCCATTTATGTGTGAGAATAGAGACAGAAGAAAGTTTTTCTTCGGAAAGGTTATTTCTGTAGAACCGGGAGCAATTCAAGAAACGTTCGATGTCGAGGTAGAAAATAGTCATTGGTTTTATGCTGGAGCACTCCGTTCACACAATACGGTGTCGCAGTTGACGAATGTGTCGTCTGGGGTACATCCCTGGTACTCTCCGTATTATGTCAGAACAGTGCGTGGCGATAATAAAGATCCATTGACGATTATGATGAAAGAGTCTGGCATTCCATATGAGCCGGACGTAATGAAGCCGGATGACACTACAGTATTTTCATTTCCAATCGCGGCACCGACTAATGCTATTGTGACGAAAGATTTGTCTGCGGTGCAACATCTTGATTTATGGAAGATGTATCGTGATAATTGGACAGAACATAATCCTTCCATTACCATCAATGTCCATGAAGATGAATGGGTAAGAGTTGCCGCCTGGGTATACGATCATTTTAATGATATTGGTGGTGTATCTTTCCTACCGGCCACAGATCATGTGTACCGGCAGGCTCCCTATCAAGAGATTGCAAAAGAAAAATATGATGAACTTGTGGAGGCAATGCCAAAAAATATTCGTTGGCAGGATTTATCATTCTTCGAGAGTGACGATAACACTACTGGATCTCAAGAATTAGCCTGTGCTGCCGGAGGATGTGAAATTCCATAATGCAAGTAATTAGATTCACCGCAGATTGGTGTGGCCCGTGCAAGAAGTACGCGCCGGTGTTTAAGCAATTCAGTGAGCAAACAGATAATGCTGAGTTCTTCACCGTTGATGCTGACGAACAGCCAGATGTCTTTCAGCGATACAAGGTAACGTCGGTGCCAACAACATTGATCTATATCGGCGGTAGAGAAGTATACCGTGTTTTTGGTCCACAAACCACCGCCCAATTAGAAGAACTAGTTGGTAAAGCACACGCCGTAGTAACTCGTCAATAGCATACAGAATATGGTATGATTTTGACATGACAATCACTACTGAAACCGTAACGGGACCATACCCAGAACAGGGTAACAAATTTACGGAACGCCCGCCATTAAAAACTAAAAAGCGTCGGCGTAAGAAGAAGTAACGTGGTATAATAGATACCGGCCAGCCTAAGTGTTGCCAACGTGCAGACCTTGGGATTGGTTATGGTTACCGCCATTGGCTCCGAACCCTGCTCACAAGGCGGGGTTCGTTGCTTTTGTACGCACATTACAGTAGAATAAAATCAAGATGACACTTTATGACGAAATCATTGCCGACAATCCTAGCGGCTACTGGGACTTACAATCATTGTCAGGACAGAACGCTACGGATAACTCATTCTACGCAAACACCGCGCTCGTCGGCGGTGATCTAGTACAATATCCCCAAGCAGCCAATAGTTACAAGTCTATTGAATTGGGTCCAGGTAATATGCTTCCAGACAATTCAATGGCATCAATATCTGGTGACTTAAGGATGGCAACTGGACTATGGACAGTAGGTGCAACACCGTACGTTAATAGCATTAAGCATAAAACCGGAACACATTCAATGAAAGTTGTCTATTCTTCTGGCGCACAGATTCAAATATATTTTGGATCTGGTTTGTCTTCAATGCCGATTACACCAGGAAAGCAGTACACTGCTAAATTGAGTTGCTTGTCAGATTCTGTTACCCGCGCGTGCTTTCTTCAACTTGGATGGTACAAAAGTGATGGTGTTTATATATCAGCGAATCCTTCAGCAACAGTAACAACTTCTAATAGTGTGTGGACGGATTATACTATTACTGCCACCGCCCCAAGTAATGCAGCATACGCTACAATGCTATTTAACATTGCTTCGCCAACTACTGGCGACACCCACTATGTTGACGAGATGGGGTTTTTTCAGGGTAGTGTATCAGATTTTGCATATCCAGTAGATAATATTATCAAGTACTCTGAGCGTAAGACGGAGAATCTAGTCCTTGCTAATCATGCGGCAGCATCGTCAACAACATCGTTGGCTTACTCTGGATCGACAGTTACAGCAACTGGAGGAGAATTTGTGCAAACTGCTACTGGTTCTGCTGGAATATATGCCTACACTTCCACGAAATTATCAGTAGAACCTGGAAAAACTTATACTGCATCATCAAACATTACTGAGAACAATTCTCGAACAACGTGGATGTACTTACAGTTTTTTGATGCGTCTGGCGTTGTGCTGAATAATGCCAACAGTATGATTTCTAAATCATTACAGCCTGGGAACATAGGTAGGTTAAATGTTACATCTATGGCTCCACCAGGAGCAGCAAAGGCACTAGTTTACTACTCTTATACTGGAACTGGCGCGACCAATGATGTAGTCAAATTTAATCAATGTTCGTTCGTAGAAAATACATTTGTTGATTTTGCTTTGCCAGGAACTACAGATTTTATTCCTGCAAATACTACTGAGTATCCAGTAAGACCTTGGACTGGAGTGGCAGACAAAAAGCCGTTCATTTTTGAATGCATCTTTAGGCCGGAAGCATATGATTCGTCGGTAGCACTATACGAGTCATATAAAAATTATAGCATGAACGCCTCATACTCATTCGCAACAATTAGTGGATCAAGTACACTTACCTGTTTCTCAAAAAATCAAGTATTCCCAGGAACTCAAATATTTTCAACTGCTGGTGGACCATACGATAGTACTTTTGTTAGAAGTGTTTCAGAGTCTTCATTTACGATTACTGGTGCTACTCGTGATGGTACAACAGTGACATATACAGCACCAGGGCACAACTTTGCGGTAAATGAAATGGTAAATGTTTCTGGCGTAACTCCAACTACATATAATTTTAGTATGCCCATCACGTCGGTAGGAACGGATACGTTTACGATAACAAAAACACAAAGCAATACTGCATATGTTTCTGGTGGAACAGCAACGATGGTCAGAGCAGAATTATCACGGCCAGCAGCATTAACATACGCTCAAGCAGAGGCTGTATTTAAACAAGTTAACAATTCAGGTATTTATTATGAGGACGGACAAATCGTTGTCAAACTGTGTGGACGTACAAAGTCATGGGAATACACCGAAGACAAAGTAGTTTACAATGTGCCAGAGATTGCGTCGTACCATTTGGCGGTACGAATTAACAATGGATACGTAGACATCTATTTGGACGGTACTCTAGTAAAGTCATCACCAATTAATGTACCGGATTACTTCGATAATGTAGACGGATATCGTACCCGCCAAATTCACGGAAAGTCATGGATCTCAAATGTGGCGGTGTATAACTCTGATGCTAAGGTAGACTTAATCAAGAACCATGCCCACACACAAGTACAATCACAAGACAATCTATTGAACTACTTCAGTGATGACACTACATACTTTGATATCAGCAATGATAATCGTACGGTATTAAACAGTGTTACGTCACCAGGAAAAGATCGGTGGGAAAGTTATACTCGTAACAATGTTAGCGTAGACGCGGGTACTATTGGATTAGTTCGTTACACCGCCCCCGTTGCGGTACATCCAGAATCAGTAACATTCGCAACAGCCGATTGCGCACTCACGTCAACGGCTATCAAGTTCTCATCAATTACACGATTGATTAGTGGAGATTTTGCAATATCGGGTACGTTCAAGTTTAATGGCTACACTCAAAACGCTGACAGTTTTGATACCCAGAGATTCTACGTGTATGATTTGCAGTCAAGTGCCGCTAGACTGTCGGTGTTCCGTGAACTCAAGGACGTGTCTGGAACACTCAAGTCATACTTGACACTTGAGTATATCGTTGGTGATCAAATCTCTAGCGCATCAATTGACTACACTTCGTACGGTACGTCGTTCCCCACAACAGTATTCAACATTATGGTCAAGCGTCGGGGCAACACCTTCGTGCTCAGTTCGTATGATCTAGCCGTGACAACAACAAAGACGGCGACTCTAGACGCAGATACTTCCGCAGGTCTGGATAGTGCAACGTGTTATATCGGCGGTAGTGTTAATGATGACAACTACTCCTACGTTACGGTATCAAATGTAAAGGCAATACAAAATCTAGACGACACCGATGATCTGAGTTTTATGACAGGTACAACAATTATGGAAGCCTGCTCATTGCCACTCAACATTACGTCAGAATACAAAGTGTATCAGCGCGGGTACGCAACAGTTGAATTGGTGTCTTCTAAGTTTGATGACGATGGTGCGCGTGACCTAACAGCAGATATGACGCGGGTAACATGGTCACCAGAACTGAGCAATATCACTGTGCAGACATCCGTAGACGACGGTGTGAATTATAGTGCAGCAATTGAGGCCGGTGCAAAGATTCCCACGTTCGTGAACAATGGAGACTCGGTAGCAGAAATCACTACCATCAAGGTATCGTTTGAGACGTACGACTCAGAGGATGATGTTCCACGACTCTATTCGCTAGATGCGGCAATTGAGGATCGCGGTACGCTTAAGTCTATTGATAGCACAGAGCAACTATATCCGTACGGCAACTACATTATGCCAAGACTCAATAGTTACCCAATTGACTGTACCAAGAACACCGGCCTGCGGTTTGCCAACAATGGTGGATTCTACTACGCACCAGATATATCGCGCGATAACATTATATCCAATTGGTCGTTCAGCGACTACGGTGATTGGTCAACAACTAATGGACTAGAAGAAGTCTACACCGACCCCACATTGAATTCTGGGTATGCATTCAAGATTCCTTTCACTACATCGGTGACATTAACATGTACGGAGAAATTGCCGGTGGTTGCTTCACAGCCATACTCAGTGTGTGCGTATGTCAAAGCGAGTGCCGCCGCTACCGCAACGGTGAGTATACTTTGGTACAAGGACGACGACACTTCGGCTGGAACCACAACAACGTCAGCATCCCATACTCTGACTAATGCTATTACTCCCGTATACATCTCTGGAACTGCGTCTGCTACCGCCGCATACGCAAAAGTTCAAGTAGTGTTTTCTAGCGGTACACCACAAGACGCAGTAATAGATTCGGCGGTGTTTAACGAAGGTACCGGAACTATCCCATTGATTGTTGATAACTCACCCGCGCCATTCACTGCACCACACCAGTACAAGTCAGTAGGTATGTTGGTGCGACCAGAATCAGGATTCAGTCAGACCGGAACCTACACGCTATTTGATTACTATGACGGGGTAAACCGTTACCGTATCAACAACGACGGAACCGGATTGAAATTTACGGGATTTAACAAGGTTTACGTTAATGGCGTAGATACGCCAGCCAACACATTGCTGCCAACGGCGGGATGGCAACACATTGTCGGAACACTGACCAACGACTTTGCCATCTACCCCCAGACCAACCGTAAGGCTAATTTCGGAATGACATACACTAATACTGAATACGGATACTGGTCATTCGATAGTGTATGGTTCCAGAAGTCTACCGCCACCGCCACGACAACGACAAATGACTACAAGGAACTATTTGGTAAGGCATCGACAACAGTAGATGACATAATGGGGACAAGCGTAATTGTACCAGAAGCAATTGATCCTGTAACGTATGAATCGTTAGCCTATCGGACAATTATTACGCCCAGAACACTGATTCCGTCCAGTCAATAGTCCAAAGTTGACTTGTGATAAGCAATTGTGTATCATGCCAGTATGAATAATTCAAAAACGCGAGTAGTATATGACGATCATGACCGCTTTGGCCTGTATCTGTGGAAGATGCCTAACGGACAATTTGTTGGTGACGATCAGGGTAACTTCCTCAATGTCCCATCAGAGTTCGGTGACTTGAACAAGATTTCACGACTTGGTGCCGCAGTACGTTCGTATGGAGTGACTGAAGGAGCGCCACAGTTCTTTCCAGGCCACCGCCGAATTACTGACGAAGAGCACGAGAACCAGACTAATCGTTTGAAGAGCGGATTAATTCCAGACGATCATGACGCCGGTGCTTTGAAGGAAGCCTATCGGGAGCAGCAGGTTAAGAAGCGTGGCTAGTGTAGTAGAGGACGACGGAGACGTTCAAATCGTTAGTATCGGTAAACAACGCGTAGCAACTGTAGATGTTGAAGATAGTTTTCAAGTCAGTCCAGAGCAAGTACGCAAAATGGACGGTCTAGGACCAGCACTCAAAAAGCGTATCACACAGAAGTTCTTGCGCGGGACTGGCTCAGAATCCAAGCAGGTAGAACTAGAAACTATGTCGGGGTACGACGTATTCCAGGTAGCATCCCCAGGATACAATTTGAGTTACCTGTCTAAACTATACGAACTTTCGTCATTCCATCATGCCGCCGTAGACGCCAAGGTGTCCAACACTGTTGGTCTTGGGTACGACTTGGTAGAATCACCGGCGGTGAAGCAGAAACTCAGTACCATCTCTGACGAAAAGAAACTAGAGCGTACACGAGTCAAGTTAGATACACAGAAGCAAGCATTGATCGCTGTCATTGATGATTTAAACGAGGACTCATTGTTCGTCGAAACATTGATGAAGGCCGTGACGGACCTTGAAGCCACTGGCAATGGGTACATTGAGATTGGTCGTACCACCAATGGGCGCATCGGATACATCGGTCACATTCCGTCAGTCTACATGCGCGTACGACTGAATCGCGACGGATTCATTCAGATCATTAGCAATAAGGCCACATATTTCCGCAACTTCGGTGATCAGAAAACACCAGACCCCTTGGGCAAGGATAAGCGTCCCAACGAGGTTATTCATATCAAGAAGTACACGCCAACGAGCACTTACTACGGTGTACCAGACATTGTATCAGCAAAAACGGCGGTGGCTGGTAATGAATTCTCTGGTCGTTTCAATCTAGAGTACTTTGAGAACAAAGCAGTACCACGATACATCATTAGTCTTAAGGGTGCCAAACTCAATGAGGAAAACGAGCGGCGGCTACTAGAGTTCTTCGAGACTAACCTCAAAGGACAGAATCATCGCAGTCTATACATTCCACTACCCGCCGATGATCCCAACCGAAAGGTTGAACTGAAACTAGACGCGGTAGAGAACGGAGTACAAGACTCATCGTTCGATAGTTACCACAACCTGAACCGTGACGAGATTCTCATGGCTCATCGTGTACCCATTAGCAAGATTGGTATTCCTGATGGAGTATCGCTCGCCATTGCTAAGGATGCCGACAAGACATTCAAGGAGCAGGTCTGTGGACCCATCCAGCGGAACCTTGAGAAGAAACTTAATCAGATCATGAAGGAATTTACTGACACGCACGTCATTAAACTGAACGAGTTGACACTGACAGATGAAGATACGCAGTCACGAATTGACGAGCGGTATCTGCGTATGCAAACAATTCTACCGAACGAGGTGCGCGCGCGCAAGGGTATGCCAGGAATTGATTCCGGTGATTCAGTCGTAGACTTGAAGCCACAACAGGCAGCCAACCAGCGCCAAACGGCAAACCAGAATGACGAAAGGGCACAGGAACGTCAAGCAAACGCCACCGATGGACCAGGAAATGCTCGTCAGCCAAAGGGTGAAGGGAGAGCAACGCCATAGTTACGGAGAGTAATTTGCTTTTTGAAATTGCTACTGTTACTATCTGACTAATATGGAGATTACTAAAGCACACTGGGCTTCTAAAGATGGCCGCGTATCGCTGTCCATGCCCTTCAATAAGGTTGACACAGAACAAAGAACCGTGTCAGGTTATGCCTCCGTAGACAATTTGGATACGCAGGGTGATGTAGTTACGGCTGAGGCTGCATCAGAAGCATTTGATCGTTTCCGTGGAAATATCCGCGAAATGCATCAGCCTATCGCCGTAGGCAAGGTGGTGTCATTCTGGCAGCAACCGCTATATGACACAGAAACCAATAAGACCTACGTGGGCGTTTACGTTACTGCCTATGTCAGCACGGGCGCTCAGGATACTTGGGAAAAGGTATTAGATGGTACACTCACCGGTTTTTCAATCGGCGGTAGTATTAACGATGCGGAAGACGTATACGATAATACATCAGACACCTTAGTACGAGTAATCAAGTCAATGGACTTGCACGAACTTAGTTTAGTAGACAACCCAGCGAATCAACTGGCTAATGTGGTTTCCATTCAAAAGGTGGCCGATGGTGACGATGTTGCCAGCGGTATCGCCGTGAATGTTGAGACAGAAAATGTTTACTGGTGTGGTGACGATCAAGTCGCCGTACTCAGTAAAAACGAGACTGCTCCAGGGTGCTTTTCTTGTGAAAAGCCGATGGAGAATATTGGTTGGATTGAATCCGATGCCGACAGAACAGAAAAAATGCGGCATGTGGTCAATTCCCACATTAGCAAACTTGCTAGTGGTACTTCTGTTGCTCCCGTACAGGAGAGCATTAGCAAAGGAGGTGTTGATATGACAAAGGAAACAGAAGAAGTTGTAGTTGATGAAGTTGAGAAGTCGGTAGAGGGATCTGCTGAGCAGATCGAAGAGGTAGTTACCGAAGAGGTAGAAAAGTCTGAGGACTCCGTAGTAGAGGATGCCCCAGAAACTCTGGATACCGCCGCACTCATCGCAGATCTTAAGACATTTATGACCGAGGCTGTCGGAGGAATTTCCGAAAAGGCAGTGTTGGCCGCGTCTGAAGCCGTTGACTCCGCAGTTGCCAAAGCGACTGAGGCGTTCGACAGCAAAATTGAATCTTTGGAGTCCACAATTACTACACTCAAAGGTGAACTTGCAACAGCCGTCGAGGAATTCGGCGGGGTAGCAAAGCGCATTGATGCTGTAGAAAGTGAGACTGCAATCAAGAAGTCTGGTGAACTTGGCCGTGAATCAGATCAAATCAAAAAGAGTTTGTGGGCTGGCTCGTTCCTCACTGCCGAAGAACTCTGAAGTGAAAAATACAAAATAGAAAGAGAGGTGAAATAAACAAATGAGCGAAGATATTCTAGAAAAGGTAGTACGCACTACTGAGGTTGGTGCAGATGGTGGTGGTTTGCTCCACCCCGAACAAGCCAGCCGATTTATTGACTACATCTGGGACGCCACAGTTATTGCTAAGGACGCTCGTACCATTCGGATGAAGTCCGATACGGTTGACATCGACAAGATCGGTGTTGGTCAGAAACTGGTGCGTCTCGCAACCGAAGCAGTTGACACTGGTGTAAACAGTGATGCTACATTCACTAAGATCTCTCTGACAACCAAGAAGTTGCGACTAGACTGGGAACTGTCAACAGAGTCCTTGGAGGATAACATCGAGGGCGATGCTCTTGAGGATCACATTGCACGTCTTATGGCAACTCAGGCTGGTAACGACATTGAAGATCTTTTGATCAATGGTGACACTACTCTCACAAGCGATCCACTATACAAGGCATTTGACGGGTTCCATACCCTAGCCCTTGCCGGTGGACGTGTAGTTGAGGGAGGTGGTGCCGTAGTTTCAAAGGCTACGTTCAATGCTGCTCTTAAGGCACTTCCACGTATCTACAAGCAGCGTCGGAACCAACTACGCTTCTACACAGGCTCCAATCTAATTCAGGATTACCTATACAACCTGACAACAATTGGACTTGGTGGAACTCCTGATGACATTGCCTCTGGTATTATCCAGGGTAATCCATCTGGACCACAGGGAAGCGCCGGTGGACAGTACCCATACGCATTCGGAGTACCAATCGTTGAGGTTCCTCTATTCAAGGAGGATCTTGATGGTACATACTCTGGTGCCGCTGGTGAGCATGGCCGCGTCGATCTAACATTCCCCAATAACCGGATTGTTGGCATCAAGCGTGACATCGTTGTGCATCGTGAGTACAAGCCAAAGAAGGACACGATTGAGTACACAGTATTCACTCGCGTTGGCTGCCAGGTTGAGAATTTGGATAGTTACGTGGTATGTAAAAATATTAAGGTCAGTTCTTGATCTGTAACTTGACAAAGTAATCAATCTTTGTTATACTAAAGGGAGGGCAAGGAAACTTGCCCTCCCAATAGTATTTTAGGAGATAAGGTGCTCAACGTAAGGGCTTCTCGCACATATAGTCATATGTTGGAAAGATGCTTTAATAGTTTAGATAAGAATTATTACAATTATGGAGAAAGAGGTATCACTGTAGATAAAGAATGGATAAATAATCCCACAGCGTTCTTTAACTGGTACAAAGAAAACTGGTTTGAAGGTGGACAAGTAGATAGGATTGATAACGATGGTCCCTATAGCGAATCAAATTGTCGAATTGTAGATGCCAAAACAAATAATCGCAATCGCAGGAACACAATGTTTGTGACTGCATTTGGTGAAGCAAAAACATGCTCCGAGTGGATTGAAGATCCTCGTTGTGTAATTAATGAGTGGAGAACCCTGCGTGGTCGAATAAAAGCAGGATGGAATTCAGAGGAAGCAATTACTACATTAGTAAAAAATAATGGTCGGCGCCCAGCCACAGTCAATAATTATTTATCAAATACAAATAAGCAAAAATATGAAGCATTTGGTGAAAGTAAGAATATCTCTGCCTGGTTTGATGACGACAGAAATTATTGCGATTCATTTGAAAAGCTATACATGAGAGTTCGCCGGGGGTATTCGGTTGAAGAAGCAATGTCGAAAGATTTCGGAAAAGATAGATATGCTAAAACTTCTAATACCCAGCGTGCCGCCGCTCCACAAATCACCGCCTTCGGAGAATCAAAATCACTAGCCGGTTGGGCTGATGATCCACGATGCACAATTGAGAAACGTACACTGCACGCACGACTCAAAGACAACTGGCCTGCGGAAGATGCTATTGTTACTCCTAAAAACGGTAGATATAGAAAGATGTGATACACTTATCTAATGAAATACGTATTTGCACCATTAGTATTTGTGTTAGCCGCATGTTCTGGAGCACCGACTCCAGCAGTCACAGTGACGGCAACACCCACACAAGGTCCGTACCAAGAACTAAATTGGCGGTGGGATTTACTGTCCGAACGAACGCAGGATGATTTGTGTACTGCGTATAAGGCAAGTAAATTGGGAGAAGCAGCACTTCGTTTAAATCCCGCCGATAACATTGACATTCGAGAGGTGGACCGCTTCTTTGCCATTAAATGCATTAATCAGTAATTCATGATATACTGTTGGCATAACTGAATAGGTTGGCCCCGTCTATCTTGACATTGGGGCGGGGCCAATCGTTATCACACACGAGAGGAAGAAAATGAGTTTTTCAACAATGAAGGTCAACGAACTACGTGACATCGCGGAGAGTTTCGGTGTCGATCTTGGTAAGGCAAAGAACAAGGCAGACATTATTGCGCACCTTGCGGAAGAGGGCGTAACGTGGGACATTTATAACAACGTATCCAGTTCTGAGCGTCCAGTAGATACGGAGATTGAGACGTTCTACCAGAAGAAGCAGACAGGTCCGGCGGCTGGTGAGAATCTAATTCTTGTCAAGATGGACCGCGCCAATCCACTATACGAGGTTAACTCCTACACGTTCACTAGCAAGCACCCATTCGTTGCTATGCCAGAGGATGACGCACAGGCAATCTTTGATGCTGAGAGAGGATTCAGAATTGCAACACCTAGCGAAGCGCGTAATTTTTACTCATAATCGCTAGCGTGATACAATAATTGCATGGACATCTATCGTAATGAGACTCAGGATCTTTATCTATACGTAAAGGTTGGGTCGGTGTTAACTGATGCTGATGCTTTGCCCGTAGCCAATTTAGAATCAACACTAGAAGTCAGTCCAATTGATCGTAACCCAACGGTCACCAAAGTAGATACGGGAGTCTACACAATTGGTCTGATCAATAGTGACATTAGCATTGAGCGTGATCTAATTGTTACGTGGGAATACGATTTGGGCGGTATACCTGAAACACAGACGCACGAGTATTCAGTAGTAACAGCATACTCTACACTAGATGATCTTAAATCACTACCTTCCACCGCCGATGCTACCGATGAAGATATTCAGGAAGCCGCACGATTTGCAAAGGCTCTGATCGAAGAATACACTGGTCAGAAGTTCGGTTTGTGGTATGCGGAGATGTGGAAAGACGGCAACGGACAAGACACTCTGACACTCAATAGTCGTATTAGTGCGATCAATGATATTTCACACGATTCGACGGTGATCTATGATAGTGCATTGGACGACAATGTGATCAGCATTAGTATTAGCCCCACCGCCCGCGCAATTCGTATCGTTGAAGAAACGGATGTCATCGTGATTCCAGACACCGAGTTTGTTCCAGGTTCTGGTAGATTCCACAACAATGAGCACTACAAGATTACTGGATGGTTTGGTTGGCAATCGGTACCATCAAACATTAAGGACGCCCACAAGTTACTCGTCGATGACTGGTTCTGTGGAGAGTCCAAGTGGCGCAAGCGTTACATTGAGAAGATTAAATTGACGCGGGACTCAGAAATCACATTCGACTCACGATCATTCACTGGCACGGGAAACTTCTACGTAGACAAGTTACTCGACCCCTACGTCATACAAGCATTCTTGGTGCTTTAATATGTATGGATGTATAACAGGTTCTCGTTACACTAACACCGCCGAAATCTATCGCCAGACAAAAACAGTAGATGACACTGGTCAGACACAGCGCGAATGGTCATTGCTATCAGTCATTGCTTGTCAAGCCTCTCGCGCGTACCTATACCTAGGTAAACCAAACGAAGAATGGTCCGGTAATACGTACCGTACCAATGAGTCTATCATTCTAAAAACGCGTGCGGAAATTGAACGCGGTGATCGTGTAGCAGGAATATTAGACATCAATAGTAAAGACCTATGGAAAGAATCAGACACAGAATCAACAATCTTTGACGTGGTAGGAATTGATCCTATCACGGACGGATTCGGACAGTTCGTTGAATATGAAGTATTTTTGAGCCGGTCTGAGGTGCAGAACCTTGGTGGGTAGCCTAGAAGCAGAGAACATGAAGTTACGTTCCGCTAACGTAATTAGATCACAAAAGTTTTATGCACAAAGAGGAATGGTGCGCAGCAATCTAGCAGACGCGAGTCAGAGTATTGCCAACGTGATGTACGCTATCGGATTCACACTGACCGAGGCACAACAAGTTGCTCGTATGCAGGAACAGGTGGCATGGAGTTTACAGAGACAATTTATTCATCGTATCAATATACGGGCGGCGGCTAATCATAAAGCGTTCCACCATGTCTATGAACCCAACCATATTGGTGAAACGCCGTACAAACTGTTCAACCTACTGGTAGACAATCAGCAGTACAGATCTACGATGCGTATGAACCTGAGATACTACCCATCAAAAATGATGGTGCCACCGACAGTAACAAAGGGCGGTGCTAGGGATGGATACAGTACAAAGAAAAGGCACAGATTCCCCAATAAAGCAATGGCATTTGAATACGGTAGAACACTTTACATTAGACCAAAGAATGGAGCGTATCTCGTATTCTTGAGTAACAACAAGAGCGCAAAGCACAAGAAGTATTCTGGCAATACGGTATTTCTTGGTGGACCATACAGGCCCACACCATTGATTGTTCTCAGAACCAAGAACTATCAGACATTCGGATCTTTAACCAAGGCTGCCGAACAGTTTTTCCAAGAACGAGCATTGGTCACGGCAAACAAGATTTATGCTAGACAGCCAAAGCGTATGGCCGTTGCTGGAAGATTGGCTGCACACAGAGGTTTGCGTTTAGGTATCGCTAGCGATTCTGCAGCAAAAGCAATAGGAAAGTCAGCATCAAAGGAGGCTGGTCTATAATGGCCGTTGACTATTCACGTTCAGCAATCGTAGATATTCGTAAGTACTTGTTGTCGCAAATCACCGCCGCCAACTTGTTTACTTCAACGGTATCGGTGGTACCAGTAGAACAAACACCAGAGACAAATGATGCCACGACCGGACCATTTATTGTGTACGAAAATGTTCCGACAGGAACCGGCGGCGGCGAAGCATATTGGATCATGAAAGAAGAAGCAACATTCTATATTTATTCCAATAACTACGCTGACGTACTCAAGTTACAAACACTACTAGTAGACGTATTCAGACGACACGATCTTACCGCACGAGACATCAATACATTTAGCAATACCAGTCCGGCCAGTTCACCGATCAACTTCTTGTGCTGCTACCTGAATTCATCGGACGCACCAGACGGTGCAAAGTCAGAGGATGGCCGGTTCGTTGGGTCGGTGAGCATTGACTATGACTACACTCGCACTGTCGGTTCCGACGGAAGATTTGCTTCATAAAGTCAAATCGGTTACTATCAGTGACGAGGAATCGGCCAGTTATACAAAATCTTTTTATACGAGAGCGAGGTGAAAAATAAAATATGACAAGCACAAATAGCACAAGTAATATTATTGTCGGTGCAGCAGCAGTAGCCATTGGTACTGGTACACCAACTGTCGCAGGAGTAGACGCAACATTCCTGGGAATTCGTGGTGCAGCAAGCGGTACCCCAAAGAACTACCGCGACTGGGTAGAGAACCTACCCGCTGGCTCAACCGTGGGTACAGCAGTCAATGGAGTTTACTTCAAGAACTGTGGCTTCACGCAGGAAGGCGTAGAGGTTTCCTATTCACCAGATTACGGTGAGGTTGAGGTTGACCAGTTGCTCGACGTTGCTCGGCTCTTCAAGCAGAAGATGTCCGTTCAGGTCAAGACAACACTCGCTGAGCCAACACTAGAAAACCTTCTGGTTGTGTGGGATGATGATCAGGAGATCGGCGTTTACAATGCCGGTGGAGCCAATGATCGTAACATCTACATTACTCCAGGCGAACTTGGTGATGCTCCAATTGAGCGGCATCTGTTGTTCGTTGGCCCAGCGCCAGGTGGAGTAAGCACCAAGCAGCGTGCATACCTCGCTTCACGAGCAATTTCCATTGAGGCTTCTTCTCAATCGTTTAAGCGCAATGAGGCAACAGTATTCCCCGTAACATTCCGACTGCTTCCAGACGTAGGATCTTCGTACTCGGCGTACGGCAAGATCGTTGACGTTTCAGCATAGTCAGAAGCATTAGCGCAATGGCCCCGCTTCGGCGGGGCTTTTGTGTGTCGTGTTGCTATTTGTAAATAGTGTTGATATAATCTAATTACCAATACGAGAGGATAAAACAAATTGGCAACCAAGATTTATGACACACTAGAAGTAGAACTACAAGAGGGGACGGTTGTTACCGTAAAGCCTCTCAACATCCGTTTGCTCCGTAAGTTCATGGATGTAATGGCGTCAATGGACCCAGAAGCATCCGAAACTGAAAACCTCGACATTCTTGTCAAGGCGTGTGGCGTTGCAATTGAAAAGCAGGCACCAGACATTGCCAACAACCGCGAAAATCTTGAGGAAGCCCTAGACGTTCCTACCATGTGGAAGATTATTGAAATCGCCGGTGGTATTAAGATGGCAGACCCAAACTTATTAGCGGAGGCGGGGGTGGTGTAGGCTGGTCCACTCTGGACTTAGCCTCCCTTGAATCCGAATTGTTTACACTAGGACACTGGAAAAATTACGAAGAGTTAGAAGAAAACTTGTCTATGCCGGAACTTCTGGCAACACTAGAAGCCAAGCGTGAACAAACGGATCGGGATCATAAATTCCTTGCCGCAATTCAAGGGATTGACCTCGACGACAATGGTAGTAAGGAAGAACGTGATTTCAATGAGGTCAAGCGACGCGCCAAAGCAAAAGCGGCGGGTAAAGATCCTGATGCCAATGACGTTGTTGAGTTGCAGGGAAGGGCAGCAGAAGAAGCCGGATTCGGCATCAATAATGGTCTGTTGTACGAGGTAGAATAATGGAAACCGTTGCAATTAATTTTGCTGTTACGAGTCACTTTCAGCCATTCATTCAAGACGTAACACGAGCAACAAATGCGGTGGGAAGACTCCAAGCCGCAAACTCTGCATTGGTTGCCACAAACTCCAAGGCGGCGTCTACTAGTTTCGCTAATGCGCTAACCCAGGGCGGTGCCTTCTATCAAAATCAGGTAAGAATTAGATCCGAGGCAGGAAAACTCGGAGATACACTAAGTAAAAGAAAACTAGGACTTGGTGAGTCTGTCAATGCCATGAAACAGTGGCGACAAGAGCAGGGAGCCATTACTCAACTCGCACAAAAGCAGGTTCGTTTGCAACAGTCGCTTGTCAGTGGAATATCTAAAAATGCAAAGGGTCACATTACCGCTGACATCTTTACTCCCAGTCAAGTAAGCGCCCTTGGTACCGGCCCAGGATCTATTCCTGCCAGAACGCTCGTTGCAACAGAACGCATGAGAATCTTCCGTGAGGTAGCACATCAGGGCGCAGAGTCGATGGTTAATCTCGGTAAGAATACACAGTGGGCCGGTCGTCAGATGATGGTCGGTTTGTCTCTGCCAATCGCTATTTTTGCGGGTGCCGCGACAGCCGCATTTATGAAGATGGACCAGCAGTTAGTCAGGATTCAAAAAGTTTATGGCTCTGGCCTCAACTTTGGAGAGAAATTCGTTGAGCAAGGAAAAATGGTGCGTGAAGAAGCGACTAAACTTGCTGCCGAACTCGCTAAAAGCATGGGTGCTGCTCCGACAGAAACTCTAGGTATAATGGCGGATATTGCTGCTACTGGTAAAGAGGGTAAGGCATTAACAGATGCCACCAGAGAAACAACTCGACTTTCTATTCTTGGTGAAGTAGAGCGTCAGCAAGCAATGAAATCAACGTTGGCTCTACAGTCAGCGTTCAAGCAGAATACAATTGAACTCACTCAGTCTATCGACTTTATGAACGCGGTAGAAAACCAGACCAGCACGAGTCTAAATGACCTAACCGAAGCAATTCCGCGCGCCGGTGCAACGATTCATAACTTGGGTGGCGGAATTAAAGAACTTTCGCTGTTCATGACTGCTATGCGAGAGGGCGGTGTTGCTGCTGGTGAGGGCGCTAACGCACTCAAGTCTGGTCTTGCTTCAATGATTGCACCAAGTAACGATGCTCAAAAAACCCTTGAAAAAATGGGCATCAGCATTCGTGGTATCGCAGACAAGAATCAGGGCAATCTTGTAGGAATGATTACGGAATTCGGTGCGGCGTTCCGTAAACTTGGTCAGAACGACAAAACAGAAGCCATGACCAAAATGTTCGGAAGATTCCAGTACAACAAAATGGCGGCGCTATTTAATAACATCGGTGTAGAAGGCTCACAGACCATTAAGGTTCTTGAACTAATGGGAATGAAGGTCGAAGATCTAGCAAAGATTTCTTCACAAGAACTCGCGACAGTAACAGAATCTGCGTCTGGTAAATTCAAGCGCGCGCTCAACTCAATGAAAATGTCTCTGGCAGAAATTGGTAAAGGTTTTGCTGGACCACTGACTGCCATCGTTGGATTCTTTTCTAAAATTATGTCGGCTATTTCTGGTCTTGGAGACGGAACAAAGGAGTTCCTTAAGTGGGGTTTGATTATTACTGCACTTGTTGGTCCGGTAGTTATGATCACTGGTGTACTATTGAACTTCTTTGGAACGTTGGCTAAGGGCGTGGTCGCTCTTGCTGGATTCTTCGCTGCCGGTAAGGGTGGTAGATGGTCTGCATGGACAGCAGAAATGTCCGGCGCAAAAGCAATGGCTAATTCAATGACACAGCCATTTGAAAAGGTAACTGGTCAGATGACACTGATGGCTACCGCACTGGAACGTGTAATTGTTGATTTGCAAAAACTTCCTGGCGTTGGCTTGGCAGCGGGAAGTGCAATGGCCGCAATGACTGGTGCTGCACTCGGTATGCCGAAAACAGGAGCAAATGCTGCTGTTACTGGTACGGTTGCTCAGCGTGCCAAAGCCAACAACCTCGCTGGTGGTGAATCGTGGAACATCGGCACAATGCAAGCATTGGGTCCACAGAGACTCGCCGCAATTAAGATGTCTCAGGATATTATGCAAGACCCCAAGGGTCTTACTCAGTTCTCTGGGATGACTAAGAAGCGAATGGAAACGCTGATGGTAGCGGCCCGCACAGATACAGATGCGGCAAACAGTCTGAACAAGTTAATGCAAAAATATATGTATAGCACCGAAATGCAGACAAAGTGGGGTAATGAAGTAGCAGCGGCCACTTCGGCAACAAAACAGTATGCTGCAAATGTAATGGCGCAAGCAGCAGCACTGGGCGCTGTCGGAACCGGCAACCATCAAAGGGCATGGAGATCAATGATCTCTGGAGCCGGATCAATGTTGCTTGAAGATAAGTCGAATCGTGGAAATGCGGATCTACGCAAAGCAATTCCTATGGCACCGACAGACCTGAACGGCCCCAGAATTAACACTCTTGACAAGACGACTCAGGCTGGGCACATTGTCTCTAGGGCAGATCTTTGGTCCATCAACCAGGCCAAACTAAACAACGATACGGTTGCCCTCGGACAGATTTTTGATAAACTAGGAATCAGTGCGAACGCTGAAAAAACCGCATTGCTCGCCGCCGCACAATCGGCAGAAACTCTTATTCAGGCCGAAGCAAGATTAGCAGCGTCGTCTAATAGGTTAGCCACCTTACAGGACGCGGCGGCACCAAAGATTAGTCTGGCAGGTTCACCAGGAAGTGCTGGCATTAAGGTAAATGCTAATGGTCAGGCAGCATATGCTACCGGAATGAGAGCATTTGCTCAGAAGCAATTGACGGCGGCTGGAGTTGATGCTGCACTGCACGATCAAATCTTGAATCAGGCAAGGAATGAACTAAAGGACGGTGCAACTAAGTCACAGTTGACCAAAAAGATTAATCAGATCCTATCAGAATATGTTATAGTCGAGGGCGAGACACTCGTTCGTGAAAAAGAGGTAGCGGCACTCACTTCAAGTAAGGCAGCGTTGACAAAGAAGGTGCTTGCTTTACAAGAAGAAGAAGCATTATTGAGGGCACAAGAGAACGCAGAAATAGAAAAGCAGGTAGCCGCAGAAAAGGCAGCCGCGCGTAATGCCTTGATCCAGTCACGTATGCGTAAGGGTTCGGCTACCTTGGGAGCCGCTGGTATGATGGGCATGATGATTCCCCAGCAAAAGGGTACAGACGGCGGCGCTATGGCTACTTCTGCTTTAAGCGCGGGTGGCATGGGCGCAATGTTTGGGTCAATGCTACCAGGACAGGCCGGTGTTATTGGATCATTTGTTGGTGCCGCCCTTGGTGTAACATTTGGCATTTGGAGGAAAATGGATGAAGCCGCCAAGAATGCATCAAAGGCGGTACTAGATATGGCGGTGGCATTTAATAAGGCCACTGCCGGATTTAATCAAGAAGCACTTAAGGCATTAGGAGCGCCGGATAAAGATTTAACTGGTAAGAAGAATACTCTAACAGCCCAGGCCGGATTTTCTGGATACGCTAGTGATCCTAAGTTTGGCTCCGAGATGCAAAAAATGGTGGATCAGTACGGGAAAGATCAGATCGAAGCACTCAAGAAGTTAGACGATTCCCAAGCACTTGATGCAGCACAAACTATGTATCAACAGTTGATCAACAACAATGTTCCCGCAAGGAAAGCCAAGGAATTCATGGATCAGATTGCTATCCAGGCCGGTAAGGCAAATATAGTTCTTAAATTAGGTATGGGTCTTGATAGTAACATTAAGCCAGAACAAGCATTCAAGATGACACTATTGTCAGCACAACAAAATGTCGATTCGATGCTGAAGAATGACGAAAAGTTACGCGGAGATGACTTAGTAAAAACATACGCAGAGGCAGGGAAACAGTACGGAGCAAGAACAGCGGAAGCCTTTCAGGCAGGAATTGATACAGGAGTAATTAGTAATAAGAAAAATAATATTAGTTCTAGTATTAGGGAAATAATAACTGGCGGTGCAGATAAAGCACGACTAGAAATTAGTAAAGTAGATGACTACAATGTGCGTGACAGACTCGGCCTGCCGAGAGATGCAGACATTGAACGCGTCAAATTGGCTTACATTAATGCTAGCAGCAAGGTACGTAAAGAAATAGACGATTCTGTTGGAGAAAGCACTAGGTATTCTTTACAGGCTCTTTACGCAACTTCTGATGAAACTGCAAAAGCAATGCTGTCAAAGTTGCCCGTTGCGGTGCAAGCAGTAGCAGACCTATTGCGTACCACTGGCGAAGGAATGTCTACGTCGAGCGCAATGTCGCTCGCAGCGGCGGCTACTATGGATACCGCATTTACTAAAATTATTGATGATATTGGTAAAACTGCCGGTGGCATAGATGGATTTGAAAATGCTTTAAGAACAGCCCAACAAAAATTTCCCCAGTACAAGGAAGAACTAGCAGCCTATGGAACAGCCGTAGGCAATGTATCACACCAGTTCGACGGCTTAAGGCAGCGCGTTGGATCAGACAACAAATGGCAAGCGAGCATTGATACGAGTTCTATTCAACTTGCTCGTCTGGAAGTAAAAGGATTCGCGGTTGACTGGAGGTCTTTGCAGGAGGCACCAAATCAACAAACGTTTGATATCATTGTGAGAGAGCAAAGAATTCAAGCCGGAAAGCAATTAATTCAGACAGCAGCACTTGCGTTGATCCCAAACAATCCAGAAGATGTTGCAGCAGCCGGTGCCGCTGATAATAAGGATGCTCAAAAGGCCGCAGCGGATCAACAAAAAGCGGCTCAGAAGGCTCTCGACAATGATCAAAAGGCAATGGAAGCCGCCCAGAAGGCGCGCGAAAAAGACATTGAGAATGTCAAGAAGTACTACGACGATCAAATTGAGGCACTTCAAAAAACCGAAGAGGCTCGTCAAAAAGCATTCGATGCCGAAGAAAAGCGCAATGAGCGTAACAAGACTCTCCGTGAACTCCAACTAAACTACATGAAGGCCGTAGCCAAGGGCGACACTTTCGGTGCCATTGGTGCCAAGATGGCTATCGAAGGTCAACAGAATGCATGGGGCCGTGAAGATCAAAATACTAATGCTAAGGACGCTGCCCAAGCAAAGATTGATGCATTAACCGAAGAGCGTGACGCAAAGACTACCGCGATGCAAGAACAACTCGACGCTCAAAAAGAAGCAGATTCTGCAATGATCGAATCGCGCAGAGAAGCATTAGCAGCACAGACAGAGGCGAATCAGTCGGCACTTGATGCTCAACAGGCAGCAACAGCCGCAGCACAGACAGCAGCCGTAGATAGTTACGATCAGACATCAGCAAAGATTACCGCAATTCTTGACAACGATGTTGACTATAAGAACTTGAACGAAAAGATGACAGCAATTGCTGCATTACTTAAGTTACCTGTTGCAACCGTTAGGCAACAAATGGAAGAGCAGGTAGGTAAGGCTTCGTGGCTTGGGAAAGACATTGTTAAGGGAATCTTTGATAACTTTATGAATGCTCCGTGGTCACAATTAGCAGACGGTGTAGCACAGGTTCTTCTCGGAATGTCGCCAGATCAGGCGTTCGCAAATATTCAATTGCCCACGGGTTCTGGATTAAAACCAGGCGGCAGCACGTTCTCTGACGCAAGAGGGTCATACGATAGTGACCAGAGTTCCAATGGATATGCTGTAGACAGTTTTGGCGGTTCTACTAAACTGGACACTACTCCTTGGATAAATACTCGTCAATCACGTTATCCTTGGGAAAGTACCTTAAATCAAGATGGGACTGTAAGTACTGGCTATGGAAATGCTTCTGGTGGACATATTTCAGGACCGGGCACCGGAACGTCCGATTCAATTCCCGCATGGCTCAGTAATGGTGAATATGTCGTTAAGGCCAAGGCTGTTGGCAAGTATGGTAAAGCATTCCTAGATCACGTCAATGCTGGTAAATTTGCCGATGGTGGTGAAGTTGGTGCCGGTGTTGGTGCAGGAGTTATGGGTAGCGGAAATGCTGCCGTTGGTGCTGGTGTTGGTGGTTCTGGTAAAAAGGGCGGCGGTATCGGTGGAGGAATGTTCTCTAGACTCATTGATCAAGTCATTGGTGAACTAACCGCTAAACTAGAACAAGCAATCATTCCGGTAATTATGTCTATCGGTGAAATGCGCGTAACAATGGACGCACAAGCCATTGCTTCAGACCAACTGCTGTCGATCCAAAAGACGCTATCATTTGATACACAGATGCTACAGATGCAGAAATTGTTTGCACAGTTTCAGATAATTGAAACTCGTATGCGTGCAGATCAAGCATACACTATAGCATTGCAGGTCATTAACCTTACTCGTTTAGCACAAGCAAATTCCAAGATTGTCAATACGATGACTGCTCAATGGAAACAGTGGTCAACGCAGACAGTGGCAGATATTAAACTGGTTGGGCAAACACTTGTCGATACTTTCACATCAATCAACTATGGTGAACTGGTTAAGATGGTTGAAGCCTACGCTAGTGGAAAGACTGCCGAAGGTGATGCCGCGAAGGCAAATGTTTTGAAAAAGGCTAATGGTGGATACATTAGTGGACCAGGAACTGGTACTTCTGATTCTATCCCCGCCCGTTTGTCTAATGGTGAATATGTAATTCGTCAAAGTTCTGTTGCTCGGTATGGAACTGGATTCTTAAATCAAGTAAACGAAGGTAGATACCAAAGATATGCTGACGGTGGTCTTGTTGGCGCTATTGGAGAAACTGTTAGCAACGCATTGAATAAGCAAGCACAGGAAAAAATTCAAGCAGCAATTGACGCAAAGGCGGCGGTTATGTCAGCGGCTAGTGTCAATGGAACAGAGAATCTGACGCCAGAACAAAAAGCAGCAATGATTTTACGTTCACAAAAAGATCTAGGCGCTACACATGCTGCAATTAATGCCGACCAAAGTCATAACGGTTTGTACTATCAGGGAAGCGGGAATGCACATGCTGTAGGCTGGGCAGGACTTCCATTCTGGGGTGTCAATGACATTGGTAATGCTGGACAAACAGTATTTGCTTACGCTTCCGGTAATGTATTACACGCCGGACCATTTGAAAATGGTTCATACAGTCCAGGTTCCACTGTAGATATTGAACACTTGAACGGTGGTCAAACAAGATATGCTCACCTTGCTTCTGTTGCTGTGCAGCCAGGGGCAACCGTAAAGGCTGGCGATGTTCTTGGAGTTGCAGGTTCCGACCATTTGCACTTTGAGTGGAAGTATATGCCATCGTTGAATCAACGAGAGGCTGGAGGTACACCACCGTGGATGCATCTTGGTGGATTGATTGAGTTCGCTAAGCAAGGTGGATTCTATAGTCGTGGTCTAGACCAAATGTTTAAGGCGAATCGAATCGGTGCTAATCCTGCTAAGTGGGATTTGCAGACAAGAACGCCAACCGCAGGAACTGGATTAATTCCTTATGATGGCGCGCCCCCTCCACCATTTGCTGGTGATGTTAATTCATTGCGTCATCCAAATGGTGGTCCATTTGATCCAAATGTTCTTCGTTGGGCTGGAATCGTTCAACAAGTCCTTGCAGAACTTAACTTGTCTTCAGGGTATATTACTGGTATTTTGGCCCAGATACAACAAGAATCTGGTGGAGATCCTAACTCTGTTAACACTACTGACTCAAATGCTCAGAAGGGCTATGCTTCCTTTGGGCTTATGCAAACAATTGCCGGAACGTTTAATTCTTGGGCAAAGACACCTGGGGCTGTGTCAAAAAAGGATGTTGGTAGTCCTTATGGCCCTCAGGACTGGACAGCCGGAATGACAGATCCGTATCAAAACATTTATGCTGGTATCAACTACGCGTTGCATAATTATGGTGAAGGAAAATTTGCACTGTGGAATAGTGGACAAAACCAAGCATATGCTGCGGGTGGACCTGTAAATGGTCGTGGAACTAGTAAGTCTGACTCTATTCCAGCACGTTTGAGCAATGGCGAGTACGTCATTCAAGCAAATTCAGTTAGTAAGTATGGAACTGGATTATTTGATGCGTTGAACGCTGGAAGATTCGCCACCGGCGGCCCTGTCAATAAGAACTTCCTTGATGAAAAGGAAAAGGCTGATACAAAAGCACGGTCTGAGGCAAAAGCAAAGGCACTTGCTGAAACACCAAAGAATGTTGGTTTGGTGAGCACGGTCGCTTTGATGTTATCAGATTTGACAAACCTTGGCCGTAAGTCGATGGAGAAGGAAAAGGTTGCAGCCGCCGCTGCCAAAAAGGATGGTACAGCGACCACTGACGGTAAGGTAGAAATAAAGGACGGTCTGCTTTATGGAGTTACATCACAGACAATCGTTGAGCACGCTAAGAAAGCACTTGGTACACCATACTCAACAGGCCAACGCGCCGGTGGTCCTGGTGTTGGATTCGACTGTTCATCGTTCGCTTACTGGGCATACGAAGGATACCCAGGTTTGATGAAGAACGGTTGGGGGTCGCCAGAAGGTGTTGGCTGGACTGGAACATTAACGGGTGAAGGTAAGCCGCGCGATATGGGTGCAATTAAAGCGGGTGATATTCTATTGCATAACCCAGAATCAACTGGTGGACACGCCGCACTATACATTGGTAACGGACAGATCCAGCACTCCGCTAATCCTAACAAAATAGACTCGGTGGACGTGTGGGGCGGCTTTGAGCAGGCACGACAAATTCTTGCAATGGCAAACGGCGGGCTGGTAATTCCTGCACTACGTAAGGGTGCCACAATCAATTACGACAATACGCTAGCCAATCTGCACAAGGGAGAAACCGTACTCACAAACCCATTGACGAAGAAACTGAACGAAGGTATCAACGACCTTGCTTCAGGCGGTGATGTATCATATAATGTTAGTGTGAATATTAATAAGGCTAATGCCACCGCCGCCGAGATTGAGCAAGCCGTGTACTCCGCGCTTGACAAGAAGGAAACAAAGGCGGGGCGGTCACGAGTAGTCGGGGCTAGACGATAGTGGAACCACTTAACTTTTCGCTGCTACCAGCGATTTACTTCGGTTCCGATTACGCAGAAGGTTTTGTAACAGAACATAACAGGCGAGAATTAGACGTATCGTATGATGAGATAGGTAACACTGATCGTTCAGCAATGGGAACAATGCGTGGGTATGTTGTAGCACGTAAGCGTTCATGGTCTGTGTCATGGGAAGAAGTACCAGCAAATCAATACGCAACGGTTGATGGATTTTGGTCTGGGCAAGAGATGCTCGACTTTTACGCTAACACTCTTGGTAGTTTTACGTTTAAGGTATACCATAACAACAATGCGTTTAACCTGAGCAATCCATTATACACCGCCGAGGTGCGGTTCAAAGATTTCAGTTATACCGTATCTAAGAGAAACTTTTCTTTGCCTAGCGGTGCCAAGACTGACTTGTGGAATTTTGATGCATCCTGGGAAGAAATCTAGTGCGTACACTTGATTCTACAACAGCATCAGAAATCAAATCACAAATAAGATCCAATCCTATTATCCCTGACGCGTCAACGCAAGTGTTGTGTGAGTGGAACATGGGCAACGTGTTCTTTGCGCGAGGGTTTAATGATTTTGGCGGTGGAAATGATCTTTATTCCACAATGTATGGCATCAAAGAGCGTGTAGCCAATCGTCAACCAATGATGCAGTCTAATTCATTTTCAAAGCCGTGGCGTGAAACAAACAATATTCGTAGTCTCGTTGCTGTTAGTAAGAATTCCGCCGCCGCCATTAATGCTGCACATAAGGCAGCAAACAGCGGTAGAGCATGGAGCCTGAATGATTATCGCACGTACGCTACCGATTCGTTCGATGGTTCAGCGTTTCGCAATTGGGTATCACCAAGACGTTCGGTTGGTACGAATGAACTAGGTGTAGCGGGTTTATTCCCTTGTGGTGGACGTACATTAGACGTAAAGACCCCACGATTCTTCCCACCTAAGCGTCATGTTACTGTTCATGGCGTGATGAAGAATACAGTTTCTACGAATGACTTGTTCTTGCTGACTAAGGATAAGATTGACACACAGATTTTTAAGGCCGGTAACTATTTGGCCTTTGACCATGCTTTGGGTGGTGGTCCATTCAATGACATTTCAACGGTATCGTCAATGCAGATCCTTAATGCTGGTGTGCGTAATATCACTGAGCCAGTAGCAATGACAGCAAAATCAGGAACAAAGGTTCTGACGTTTGCTGAGAATACATGGGGACTATTGCGCACAAACGTTCCAGTAACAATTGGTACGTTCACAACAAAGATCGCCAGTTGGCGTAAACGAATGATCGGTAAGAGTCGCCCAGGTAGGTATTGGGTAGAAATCATTCTGAAAGATCCATTGCCTAGCGACGTTAAGGCTAATCAAAACATTACATTTACGTTTAGTTTTATTCGTGTACGACACTACGCATCTAACCGTACAATTGTTCGTAACTATGGCGTCCAGAATAACATTGTGTCAATGATTGTGGGGTCTACCGCCACCACGTCACAAGCGGTCAATGAAGTATTAGCCAAGTGTAGTTATACGGGCGGCGGTGGTGTAAAGTTCTTGAACAATATTACCTTGACGGAACCAATGATTATTCCACCAAATGTGTATCTAGACTTTAGTGGTAGAACTATTGACTACCATGTATCTGCTAGTGCTCCATATATGGCATACTTTGGTAACTCACGAACCAATGTTACTGGTGTGTCGTATAATCCTGCCAGTCCAACAACATTGACTTTATCAGGTGTGCCTGCAACCAACATCCAGCAGTCATTGATTGCTGGCGCCAGAATGGCGCTACGAGTCGTTAGCATTAAAACGGTCGGAACAATTCGTAAAGTCATAGAGACTCCCGTGACCTTCACTATTGATTCATACACTCTGGGTGCCTCTACCATCACTATTAAGCAGCATCCACGTTACGTACCGCAATTTGCCGGTGCTACTGGTGTAATGTCACTAGCGCCAAATGAAGCATCTGCTGCTGGTAACAATATCATTGTGGGAGGAACCTGGAACGCTGGTGGCACAACATCAGTTACCCGTGGGCACTTTAGTATGTCCAACACACACTTTGTTTGGATCAAGGGCGCAACGCTAAACCTTTCTAGCAACTGTCACTCTATTAATATTGAGGGTTGCACAAACATTAAGATCAGCGGAATTACACAGACAAATGCTAACCACGCGACAACACACAACGAAGCCGCCGGTGTTTATTTGACTAGCCATAACTTCTCCGATAAGTCTGATGCGTGTGACAACGTTCAGATCTATAACTCTACATTCAATTCTGTTTATGGTATCAGAGCAAACGTAGATCGTGCGAGCGTGTCAGAAAAGAATACGAACATCAGCATCAAGAACTGTACTCTGACTGGTAGCCTTGTTGGCGCTGACTTGACGGACTGTGATAATACAGCAATTCAGCAGGGTACGATTACCGGCACCACGGACAATGCTATTCAAATTCATGCAGATCTTGGGACGGTAACAAACAACTATATTTCTGGAGTAACTACGGCAGCAGCAACTTCTGGTAAAAGTGCAATAGTTTTGTCAGGAAAGAATAGTGACTCTGCAGTCGTCAGAACAACTATTGACAGTAATACATTGACGTGCAATAGTACATCAAAGGTGGTGCTGAGTAATACAGCATACATTGTTATTTCCAATAACCCCGCCGTTGCCACCACCGCAAACATTAGTGGTTACGGAAACACTACCACTGGATGCTCACGAATCTATTATGCTGCTGGTGTATTGCCCAACACTTTCGTTATCACCAATGTTGAACCAACAACGCAGTACATTAAGGATCGTGCAGAAGTTCTGACGGTCAAACAGATCGGTGAAAAGATTGTTATCACATTAGAGCGTCCATTAACAGACGTTCGTGTCGGTGACTACTTGATGCTCGTAGAAGTTAACTTGGGAGTGGACGGTCCAAAGAAAATCATGCGACTAGAGTCTACCAATCCTAAGACTCCCTGGATGTTTGATAAGATTACGCTCGCTTCAACTATTTCACAGACATTACAGAATCCCACCGGAACTCCGGTAGAACTCAACCCTGATGATGACATTGGCTTTGCTTGTAGCGTACAGGAAGTGCCTGTCAATAAGATTACCGCCAAGTTTGAGACTAGTCATGGTACACCAAAAACGGCGGTAGTGCAAACAAAGAGTCGTGGTGTCTGGACAACAGTGTACGAGATGCCCAGTGAAGCAGACCTGTCCGACGAAGATGAGATTGGTGACTCCAAGGTAGACAACATTAAGACCCTCAGTATCTATTACAATGGTACAACATGGAGCACAACAAAGTCATACTTTAATCCGGCGGTAAATCAAAACATTGTTAACGCAGACGCTGTACGAGTAATTGTTGATACTACCGTTGGTGATCGTCAGTTTGTTACGGTCACAGAGTTATCTGCGCGTCTGGTAATGGACGCCACGAGTTATGTTACAGACTTTAGCATCGACAAGGAACTGAGTGAGGAAAGCAAGTTTGCACCGATTGGCCGGTCCTCAACAAATACTGGGTCGGTGAATTTCTTAAATGACTCACGGCTATTCGACCAGAACAATACCAAGGGTCCACTACACGAGTTGTTCAAAAAGAATGCTACCTTCCATTTCTTCGTTAGTTACACTGGTATTACCAACCAGGTCAAACTGGGCACACTGCTCGTGGAAGAATGGTCGAGTGACGGGCGAGACAAGGCAAGCGCCAAACTCGTAGACAAATCGTTGCTGTTACAAAATAACAAGTGTCAGGACATTTTCTTCTTTAATGGTGACATAAACTCACGCAAGAGCACCTCGGTCAAGGACGCCATTCTTACAATTCTTGATTCGGTTAGTTTCGGTAACTATGTTGTCTATGGTATGGATGACTTTGAAAAGATGAAATTCTTGTGGACAAAGAAGGAAGACAACCCGTGGGAAATATTGCAGAGTATTGCAGAAGTATTCCAGATTTCATTGTACTTTGATGAAGTGGGACGGTTGCATATTATGTCCAAAGGGTATTTGTACGCACCATACTTTGTTCGTATTGGTAGTGCCACCACAGGACAGAACAAGGTTACCATTACTACTAGTACATTATACGGAAAAGCAGACTTGTCAGAGATTACTCCTGGGATGCTAGTAACAGAAATTAATGCTACCACCGGATTACCGAGATACGAAAGAATTCCTGCTAATACCGTGGTGATGGCGGTTGGTCAGGGCGCGCTGGGGAATGAAGTTCTGATTAGTAATAATACTGTTGGTACTCAGGGTGGAATAAATCTTGCTTTTGGTCGTCTAACAGACTATGACATTATCGGTGGATTTATTGGAGACAGGTTGGTAGAAGCAGCCGAACTAGAATCTGCCAATAATGACTACAACTTTAACGCACAGGACAATGTACCCTTGCCATCAGCCGCCCCCACTGGTTCAAACATCGAAGAATTCCCTACCTGTACTAAATTGGTCCGTGAGCCAGATTTCTATACATACTCGTACGCCAATAGTGGTACGGTTGTGACACTCATTCTTGTACCCGCCCATAATGATATCCCTGCACCAGTGAACGGATCAGCATTAACTATCAGTGGGCTTGGATCAAGTTTCGATGGGACAGCAACACTGACCGGAGTTACTGCTGGGGTACTGGACGGTATCTCATATACAGTAACGTATAACAAAACAGCAACCGCTGTGTTAACGTCATCGGAAGAGATTGGTACAGCACACTACACTAGTGCCGGTGTTGCTGGCTGGAAAGCAAAGAGTCTCAGTCCCAGCACACAATACAATTTGTCTGGGTGGATCTTCTTACCGACTGGTCAATCAAATGTTACCATTACTGCCGGTAGCACACAGGTGGTCAGTACAAAGAATTCGTGGGTACCAATCAATGTAACGTTTACTACGAGTTCTACGGAAGTAGAAAAGTTGGTGACCTTTACTCCCGCCGCCGGTCTGCTAACAGATAACATCTATCTTTACAGTATGCAACTCAAATATAGTCCGTCAGACGCTAGCAATATTGTTGAGGGCGGTTACGATGAAGTGCTTGAGGCCAGCCAAAAGAAACTAGACTCCGCTTCAAAGGTCATCGTCAAATACAAGAACGTTAACATATTTGGTGAAGGTACGACAGGAGTCGCCGGTGCCGCACAAGATGTTGGTAAAAATGCTGTATTGTGGGAACCACCCGAGATGATGTCGCTCGGTACGTTTAACGTAAAAGAAATCAAAGATGGGTTCTTTAAGTATGAGATTGAGGGGAGCATGAATGAAAAGGCCAACCCAGAGTTCGACAACATTATTATCGGTAAGAGTGCTCCAATTGAAGAGAACGGCGTCTTTGAATTCAAAGACAAGACGTATAGGTACGCTGGATTAGAGGCATACGCAGAACGTTCATTGGGTACCGGCAAAGCATACATGTTCATCAAGAATGATGAGGATCGTGCGCGCTTGGTGGAACTCAATGGTGGGTTGCCACCAAGGTTTACTGGCAAAGGTCAATTGAAGAAGAATTATCCAGAGGTCTTCCCCAATGTTGATTCAAATACACCGCCGCCAAAATCAATTGTTCCTCCCGCAGCCAATAAGGGTCCACGGCCAGGAGTGTCACTTCCCGCTATTCCTGGTGGAGCAGGACTACCACTGGATAGCATTCGTACACAATGGGTGTACTGGGAGACTGGTATTGTTCACGATAGCGTTGGGGCGGTCATCAATATTGATAGACTCACGAACGGATCTAATCGTGTAGGACTCATAATCTATGGAGCAAACCAGCCAAACCTACACTCGTACGTTATCGGATTCAATGCGTTTGAGTCAACTATGCCAGGACACACAACGAAGTTCTGTGGTCCATACGCACAAGTATTTTCTACCAGCACGACAAAGACCAAAGCAAACAAGCCGAAACTAGACACACGAGCAGAAACTCTAAGGGTTGAGTTTTTCAACTTTAGGGCACTCAATGGTGACAGAATTCTGCAGAACGGACTAAAACTTGAAGTTGTTTCTTACATAGCCGGTGACCGTAGATACTTTGATTTATACCTTTATACACAATTGGTGGCGACATACAGCGACATTGTTCGTAATGTCATTGGGCGCAAAAATGGCGGTATCTTCTTTGACAAAGGCACCACCGGATACGTTCAAGGAATGTATGCTATCAGACATCCAGAAGCATTGTCACGCAAGCAATGGATTGATCCGGCCACGCTGGTTGACAATCAGATCGACCAGATGAAGAAGAAACTTCAGGATGCTTGCAATAAATACGGACCATACGTACGTATGACAGCAGAGCAGAAAAAGGTGTTCTTTGATAAAAAATGGATGGGCGACAAGCCACCGTGTCAGAAGGCTGCTGCCAACGCCGGTAATTGGCAATGGCCCGCATATCTTACGGCGTTACGTAAACAGGGCGCACAAGTAGTACGAAGGGATGAGCGATAATGGCAGATCCAGTAGATCCGGTAGTAACAGATGATGCGGCAGCCGCCGGTGTTGCGGCCACCGCTGCTGCGGCCAAACCAGCAGAAAAAGAAAAGCCAAAGAAAGATCCACCACCCGAGCCAAAGAACGCAACCATCATTCTAGAATACAACGTACGATTTGATTATGAGTATCCGGCATTTTCTGTAGAGTATGTTACGTCTAACCCTAACGTTGTAGTGAAGGACTTTCAGTACACTCCATTCGGAGCAAAGTTTTCTTTCCGTAACTTGACAATGGTAGACCAAATGATTAACGGTAAGGGTGCGGAGCAGGAAGAAATGTTCACGATCTTTGGTCGTGTGCTGCATCCTGGTCAAGAGGGTTCGGTTGAAAAGCAGATTGATGCGTTCGGTGGATCTGAAGACACCGTTGAGTTCTCTTCAGATTGGCTTCAAGATCGTGATTCTGCCGACGCTATTGCCACATGGGTACAATCACGAATGTCTAAGCCCAAGGATAGTATCAGTGTGACACTGGTCGGTACTCCACTAATTGAGATTGGTGATATTATCACTATTCGTCATAGCGAACTCAGTCTCACCGCCAACAAACGATTCACCGTAACAAAATTGTCAGTCAGTTGGAAAGAAGGACTAGAAACTAGTCTCGACGCGGTAGAGATTTGATTTTTGTTTACATCCGCGATAAGATGTAGGTATGTATCAAAAGCGGGTCATTCTTAACATTGGTGACAATCCAAAATCCATTCCCAACGATATAAAGATTATTTGGCGGGACAATGAATCAGAGTACACCATTGACGATGACGGAGAAGTAGAAGCCAAGTCATCAGAATTCGATCCAGACGATTCCAATGAACCAGAGAACGAGGAAACCGAAGCCTACTCGTCACAAACATTATCACAGCCAGAGCCACCCTCCTTGCTACCCCCGTCAATTATTGCCAGTTCGATTACTTCAACGGTTAGGCCATTGGATGACGGAACCGTAGTGGTTGATCTAGAATTTGATGTTACTGATGCCACTGGCGCAACGGAATACGAGGCACGCTACTCATGATGAAAGGTACGTACACTTGGTACATTGATGGAGAAAAAGCGGGTGAGTCTAGTAATGTTATCACTACCGCCGGTAAGGATGCAATCCTGAGATACTTGGCCGGTATGGTACCATCGTATGCTCGTAGTATTGCTTTGGGTGTAGATAATACGGCGGCTACTGTTGATGACACTGATCTGGGATTTGAATACACTCGCGCGGTAGTTAATCTTGGTACCGTAGACGTGAGTGACACGGCACACAAAAAGGTGGTATTCAAAGCATCATTCCCCGCTGGTCTAGCAATGAACGTTAAAGAAATGGGTCTGTTTAGTTTTGATAAGAACCCAGCCTCGGGTGCGTACACTGGCACCGTTATTACCCAATTTGATAACGATGAACCGTGGGCTACGACGGACGGTGCCAATCCAACATTCGTTGACTTGTCCGACGGATCATTGAATCGCATCGGTGATTCTTCGCTGGTATCACAACAGGACACCGACGGCACAATTACTACAATGACGTACGACTTTACTAACATTGATCTGTCAGGGTATTCCGCTACCGATGAAATTGGTATTGCTGTGGGAACGTATTCTAGTGATGCCACCGGCCTCGTATTGACATTGACTGATCGTGATGGGGATGCGGTATCCTACACTTGGACAATTCCTGCGTACGATTCCAATAACCCTTACAGAACATTTACAGTAGCCAAAGGAACACTTGACAATACCGCATTTGATTGGGCTAACGTGGATAAAGTGGCGATTGGAATTACTGCGAGCACAGATAACAACAGTAAAACAATTACTTTCGTGGCCCGAGATGCTAACGATTTAGTAACAATTACTACCTCCGCTACTCATGGATTCGCTATTGGTGACACAGTAACAATTAGCAATCTGACTAACGACTCAAGTTCTTTTAATGGTTCGTTTATTATTGGTGCAACACCACTAGGAACAACATTAACCTATACACAAGAAGGAAACACTGTTGTATCAGAAGCAGCCACGGGAACATCACCAACGGCGGTAACACAAGGATGGTTAATTACCAACGTTGCTCGTACAAGTAATGTCACTACATTGACTACAACTATTGCTCATGGAATTGCTGTGGGTCAGTACATTTATGTCGGCAACGTCGGTAACTCTGCCGATGTCAATGGAACATACATTGCCAAGACTGGCACCACAGGGTCAACGCTAGTGTATGACAATACTGGTGCCGACATTGTTTCGGCGGCGGCTACAGGAACAGGACCGTATGTTGAGATTCAAAACAAGTTAATGCTAGATGGACTACGAGTATTTGATTCGGACGTAAACAACCCAGACTACATTCTCGTGAGTCGTACCGTACCCACAACAATCTACAAGGATGCTAATAGCGTGTTAGACGTTGAGTACCGTCTTGAAGTGGCCTTGTGAAACTAAGGGTAGAGGGACTCAAGCCTGGGCAAGTCTACCGTTTACAAGCACGTAGTATTGATTCTGAATCTAAAAGATCGGAATGGTCTGAGTCGTATGAATACACTGCACCGATTGATACTACCGCCCCCGCCGATGCTGACACACTCGTTGTCAACTTTGCTGAATCAACATTCGTAGCAACATGGAGTGACACACCACCACGGCTAAGCACAGACTTTAAGGACTTCAAGGTTACTATTTCTAATGACTCTGGGTATTCAAATGCTCGTATTTACTACTCACCCACTCCGCGCTTTGAGTTCCCATTAGAAGTCAACCGTAAAGAGTTTACTACACCACAGGCCACACTATACATCAAAGTACAATCACGAGACACTAGCAACAATGTGTCTAGTGGTGTAACTGGTAGCGGAACAAACCCGTCACCATCCGCACCAACAGGAACATTCACCGCAACAGGATTGTCGCAGGCATATTCAGTCAATGTGGCCGGTCTTACAGGAAAACCTAATGATTACCAGTCAACTATCATTAACATGTACGACGCTAGTTCCGGTGGATCAGCAACACAGATTCTTGAAGGTACCGACTCCGCACTCATTTACCAGACAACCAACTACTCAACAAAATACCTTGCGGCGCAATACAAAGACGTATTTGGTTTGATTGGTACGGAGACATCGCCACGAGTTAGCGTCACAGCATTAAACCCCGTCATTGTTGATACGACTGCCCCAGCCACACCAGCCACACCAACAGTATCGTGGGTAGGTACAACGTTCCGTGTATCGTTTACCAAGAACTCTGAGTCTGATATGGCACAATATCTATTGAACTTCACCGCTAATTCAATCACGTCACAGAAAACAATGTATGCCACTGGATCAGCAACAGAAACATATGACTTGTACTTGTCTGCCAACCAGTCAACTTGGGGTACTGCGCAAAAAGCAATAGCAGTTACTATTCAAGCAGTTGATACGTTTGGTAATAAATCTGCCGCTTCTGTTTCCGCTAATGCTACGTATTCTACCGCCGCCCCCTCCGTAGCGGGAGAAACTGTAGTTGCTGGAGACTACTCATATACTGCTTCTTGGACAAAACCAGTCACAGCCGATTATGCGTACACAGAAGTTGCTGCTGCTGGTTCCAGCGGCGGTGGACTTACGCTTGCTTGGCAAGGTACTGCAAGTTCTACACTAGTATCAGCAACAACAATTAAGTATGTTAAGATTAGACATGTCAACGTATTTGGTGATAATGGATCGTATAGTGCTGAACATGCAGTAACCCCAATTGATCCAGTTCTTGCTGCTGTCGATGTGACACCTCCCAGTCCAGTAACGTCAGTAGTTGCAACATACACTAGCCCTACGTATAGTCTTGCGTTTAACAAACCTGCTGACGCTGATTTGCGTGACTTCATCATTGAGTTAACCAGTGGCACCACGGTACGACTACCAGCAGAAGTTGTTTCTGGAACAGCACAAACGTTCAAATTACCAATTGAGCAGAATCAAGCATTGTGGGGTTCACCTCAGGTTACTATTACTGGAAACATCTATGCTCGTGATAATACTGGATTGATTTCGTCGGCTGCTGCTATTTCAAGCGCGACATCTAGCAACCTTACAGTAGTGCCAACTATTACTACTGCCAGCATTGCCAAAGCATACACAGTAACATGGACTAAGCCAACATTCGCTGGCTATTCGTACACAGAAATTCAGGACTCAGCAACTGGTGCCGGTGTTTATACTTCTATCTGGAAGGGTACTGATACCACTGCAACTATTACCCGCGCCGATTATACTGCTCGTGATGTGCAGGCGCGGCACGTTGATATTTTTGGTCGTGCATCAGCATGGTCAACGTTGTCAACGGTTACACCAACCGATCCTAACCCGCCAGTTATTTGTGCGGCACCCCTAGTAGGAACATCATCGTGGGTCAACACCACGTACCGTTACGTATTCCCCAAGAGTACGACTAATGATGCTGCTAGTTATATTGTCATTCTTACTGCAAATTCAATTACACGCAACTACTCAGTACCTGCAACTGGCAATGCCACAGAAACAATCGACATTGTGTTTGCCGAGAATGTTGTTGCCTTTGGCGGCGCACAGAAAACAATTGTTGCTAGCGTAAAAGCCGTTAGTCCAACGGGTAATATTACCGCCGCTAGTCCAACGAGTACAGCAACGTATGCTACTGCTGCACCAGCGGTTACTGGGGCTGCTACTGTTAATGGCAACTACAGTTACACTACTTCATGGACAAAGCCTACCACAGAAGATTACTCGTACACTGAGGTTTCTCATGCTGATAGTTCTGGTGGGGCACTTACAGTTGTATGGCAAGGAACAGGAAACTCGGCGGTGGTATCTACAACTACTGTCAAATACGTTAAGGTACGACACAGAAATATCTTTAATGACTGGGGTGCATATTCATCAGAAATGACCGCAACACCTACCGATCCAGTTACTGCTGCTGTGGACACTACTGCACCAGGAGTAGTAACAAGCGTTACCCGCACGTTCACTGGAACAGATTATGTCATTAACTTCACCAAGCCAGTTGATACAGATTTGCGCGACTTTGTTATTATTCTAGACCCTGCTGGTACACCAAAGACCGTCACTCAACTCGCTGATCCTAGCAACACTGCTCAAGTTTATACGCTTGGCTTTGATGAAAACAAGGCGCTATGGGGTACAGCAAAGTCTACGCTTGCAGCAACCATTAAAACTCGTGACAATTTTGGTAACCTAAATGCCGGTACAGCAGTTACATCAATTACTGCTACTGACAATACTGCTGTACCTACTGGCGGATCGGTTAACGCTATCACTAAGGGCTACACGGTTTCGTGGACAAAGCCAGCGTGGGCTGGATATTCATACACGGAAGTTCATGATTCAAGTTCATTGGGTGGAACCTATACGGCGGTATGGACTGGTACCGACACTACCGCCAGCATTAGTCGTGGTACAGATTACACGGCACGCTACGTCAAAATTCGTCATTATGATGTATTCGGGCGGTATAAAGAAGATGCTGCCGGTACCGCTGTTACACCAATTGATCCTGCTAAACTATTAGACACCACAGCACCAGCAGAAGTTACTAGTGTGGCGCGTACGTTTACTGGAACCGATTTAATAGTAACGTGGAATAAACCAGCAGATACCGATCTCAACAGTTTTGTTATTACATTGACTGATGGTGTAACACCAAAATACTTTACACAACTGGCTGACACTGCCCGCACCGGACAAACATTCACATTAAAACTTGCAGAAAATATTGCTGAATGGGGATCGGCAAAGGTAACACTTTCTGGTACCATTCAGGCTAAGGATAACGCCGGTAATATTAATACTGGTACCGCTATTACTAGTATCACTGCCACGAATAACTTAGTAACTCCAGCAAGTGTTGACGTTCAAGCACAAGTCAGTTCATACACAGTTTCTTGGACCAAGCCAGTATTTGTAGGATACTGGTATACAGTCGTAGAGGACTCTGATCTAGTCGGAGGAACGTACGCAACAGTATGGACTGGTACCGATTCGTCGGCGGTAATTAATCGCGGTGACTACTCTATTCGATGGGTTAAGGTTAAGCACTACGATGTATTTGGTAGAGTATCAACTGCGTCTGCCGCCGTATCTGTTACTCCAATTAATCCAGTATCGGCAGACACTACAGCACCGATAGCCGTTACTGCTGGATTTAGTTCTACTTCCGCCGTTGATACCAAAGACACTTCTGGTCAGGCTGTTATTGTTACCGCCAACTGGACTGGTGTGGCCGATTCTGATGTTGCTGGATACAAGGTTAAGTTTAGTCAAACTAATAACTCCGCTAGTGCCGGTACCGTTGTTGATGTTCCCAATGCACAAGGTTCTGGTACTGGATCAAAGTCTGCAATCTTC